>Ga0265295_1000595_pt1 | contig 71371 bp, 113 predicted proteins | sample Munlansysbiofilm_FD_192503 | JGI IMG/M metagenome (GOLD analysis project Ga0265295, IMG submission 192503) | Leachate microbial communities from a municipal landfill in Southern Ontario, Canada - Methane capture system biofilm | ecosystem: Engineered > Solid waste > Landfill > Unclassified ...
TTGTGTAGTAGGATATGTTGGTTTCATTTTCATACCACCGCTTTCAGTTTGACTAAATCCAACCGCATCAACGGTTCCACCCTCAAGCAAAATTTCTATAAATTTAACATAGTCCATCTCTGGATGGATAATTTCAACTTTAATATCAGTTTCTTTTGAACCATCGCTTTTTGTTTTTTCTTTTGTGTAACCGACAACATCACCGACCATCGATCTAGTAAGAGCTTCCCATTCAGCACCATTTCCAAAAATAGTACCGTATGTATCCGTTGCACGCTTAACTAAAGAACCTTGTAATAAATTCTCTTTTGCACCCTCAGCTCCACCATTCATCCAAGAGTTAGCACCATTAATCCAGCCTTGAATTGTACTTGATGTATCTTCGATAGCTTTTGTATGAGAGGACAACCAACTCTCACTACCACCAAATTTAAGTGCATCACTTGCCATATTTCCAATCTTTGCACCAGCCCAGTTCCCAATTTGTTGAGACATTTTACAAGTATCAAAGTTCATATTATTAATTGCATTTGCAATTTTTTCAAGTTCAGTCATAATCGTATCGCAGTCTTTACAAAGCGTTGATAGAGCCATTTTAAAAGCAAATGCTGGAGCAGCTGCGGAGATTTTTTTCAACTTTTCAACTAGGTACTCAAAATTTAAGTATGAAAATCCACCAAAAACCATATCAATACCAGAACACCCAACATTAATAGATGGGGCTTGCATATTGAATGGATGTACTGTACCGAGTCCACCCCATCTAACCCTTGCACTCCCAAGAGTATAGTATCCTCTTGATTGTGTTTTATAATACCCAGCATTTTCAGTAGTAATTGAAGTATCGAGGTTATTTTGTATAAAACTTGTTAAATTTGCCGTTGCAGGAGTTGATAATGAAATAGTTGCGGCCAAAGATAAAGCCGTGATTTTTTTTAAATTGACCATATTGCAATTCCTTGTATTTGATCTTCATTAACGAAGCCCCAATATCTACTATCATAACTTCGTTCGTGTGTTCCCATTACAAAAAAGCTTCCTTGAGGTATTTCACCATTGTATATAAAGGGAGAGACTGGCTTACCATTTTTATCAGTAGTTTTTGCCGTACCAATAAACTTATTATTACAATAATAATCAAGTCCTTGTGTACTTAACTTATCTCCACCCTCACACATAATAATTTTTCCAAATTTTGAAGCTTTTTTGTAATAAGGCGTTTCGATAGGGAGAGAAAAATAAATAATTTCACCTTTGGCGATTTTACCTTGCCAATCTCTTTGAAAAATGAAATAATCTTTATCTAAGCTTTTTGTAACAATAATGCCTAAACCATATTTAGAACCAATAGCACTTAAAGCTAAATTACCAATTCCAAAAATTACAATTCCAGCAGCTACATACTTGATAAATTTTTTCATTTTTTCATTCATTTAGACTCTCCAAATCTTTTTATAAAAACGCTCATATTTTAGCATAATTTATGCTAATTTATGCTTTTGCCACTTACTTCTTTTGCATAAATTTGTAAAACTTCTCTGGTAATATCTTTTACATTTTTAGAAGCTACCGCAGTTTTAACTACAATGATTGCATTGTCTCTTTTTGATATATACTCAACAATCTTATCTATGTTGGTGAGGTAATCAACTATTGCATCCTCAGTAGGTTGTTGTCCTTGCTTAAATATCATCTCTTTAAGCTCATTTTTCTTTTGCTCTACAATTAGTTGAGAGTCAATCATATAAAATTTTGGTATCTGATCTTGTACTTTATACTTATCGTAAGCGAACACTACAAGCCCACTTATAGCCAAAGAGTACACAATCATTAATAGGAAGTTGCTCAATTTCATTTTATTAATCCTTTTCGTTTGCAAGTGTTTCAATCGCTTTAGCTAATGTCATCCCATTTTCTACAAGTTGGTTGATTTTAGCTTTATCTTTTGGATCCGTAGTTGTAAGATAGTAAAAGAATTTATCCATTAACAATCTATACGGCAACTTATACTCCTCTGGAGTAATCATAAATAACTCTGAATACTCTGGCTTTACTGTTACAATAGATCTTAATATCTCTTTGTCAATATCACTAAAGTTAAATACCTCTGAATTAATAAGCATATTAATTGAGGTTTCAGTTTGCTTCATAAACCATTTCCAAGATGAGTTATTAACAATAACAGTTCCTGCTTTACTTAACCCACCAGATTTTGCGTTGTAAATATCATCAAAACCTTGTGTCGCAAGGATAATAGAACCATCATATTTTCTAGCTCTTCTATATGCTTGCTCAATAAAATCATCCATTCGAGGATTTTTCCCTAAGAAACGGTGAGCCTCATCAAGAATAATCTGTATCCTATTTTTTCTATCTCCACTCATATACATAAGTTGATTGATATGGTAGATAAGGAGCATAATAATAGGATCTCTAATATCTGGATGGTTCTCAATTCCTTTAAACTCAACTACAATGAACTCTTTTTGGATATTAAACTCATTTTTACCCTCTAGGAACCGAGAATAAATACCACCTCTACAAAATGTACCAAGTTGGTCAGCAAAATCTTTAAATCTACTATCATCTACTTGTCTCATTTTATCTCTAATATGAGTAACTTCCATTTTGTTACCAAATTCTCTAAAAAGAAGTTTGATATTATCTTGTAGCTTAGTTTTGATAAGTTTTTCATCTTCTAAAGCTCTTTGCTCACTTTTTGAACTACCAAGCATATACACAAAATCTGAGAGATATGCTAAATCTTCCATTAGTTCAGCTTCATCGTGTATTTCACTAAAAGGATTAAAGCTTATAGGTTTTTGTGGATCAAGGAAGATATATTGCCCGTCTATCGTCTCACAAAGCTTCAAAAACGAGTTATCGTAATCCAGTACAAAAACCCTATCTCCTCTTGTATAAGAATTAAATCCAAGCATATTTAAAAGAACTGATTTTCCAGCTCCAGATGTTGCAACAAGATAAGCGTTAAAGTTAATATTTGAAATAAACAAATCAAATCCAGATAATTGAGCACGCCTAGAGAAAAGCATCAAGTTTGGATGATTTCCTTTGTAATCTGCTTCTAGCGGTACAAACTGAGCAATTTGATCTGGAAACATACTTCTATATTTTCCAGTTGTTTCAAACATATACTCTCTATTTATTCCCATTGGTAATGATGCCATAAAGTTAAGGTGATGAATACCCATTGCATCATCAAGAGTAATGGCTTTATACTCTCCACCTTTGTTCCAGTAACTCATAATTGTTTGGGCGTTCTCTTTTGCATCATCAAAATTATCACCACTTACAAGTATATTTAGATCCATTGCATAAAGTTTCTCTTTTCTGCTATCAATGCGGTCAAGAATTGATACACTCTCCTCTTTAGCTGCTGCAAATTGTCTAAAAATTGCTTCACTCCATTTTTGCCCAAGTATCATAGAGTGATTTCGAGCTACACCGTTTGTTTTTGTTTTTGGTAATCTTGTTATCGATGTAGTAATCATAAAAGTATCTTTGAATTGGTTTGTATCCAAAGCTTTTGATACATAATCACCGATTTTCTCTCCAAAATCTGAAATATGAGCATATTTAGGAAGTGCTTGAGGAGTTAAACTTATCCAACTTCTACCATCACTCTCAAGATGAGTGTCCTTTACTACCACTTTTGTACTTGGAGCAATAAGTTGATTATTAAGATATGCAAATTCATCATAAGCAGGAATATCTCTTAAATCGTGGCCACCATTAAACAGCTCATATATAATTGGTTTAACCATATCTGGAGTTGCATTTTGTGGAGCGAAATGGTTTGCAGCCAATATATTTTTTAGCGTTCCTTTGTAGCTCATTAGAGCATCTTTTTTATTTGATTTTATCGATACAAAAAGAGTAAAATTTTTTAGCTTTGCAGTCATAGAACGAGATGGAGCTTCTACTGTTTTTGAATAATAGAACTCAGCCATATTATCGATTGCAGTTGCTAAAAGCTCACCGTGCTCTTTATCGGTTTTAGCTCTTTTTTTATGCTCAAGTCTCCAATTTTCAACAACTTGCTTGATGTTTTTGCTTCCAACAAGAGTAAACTGAATGAAAGTATTATCTGGAAGTTTATTTAACATCTCTTCAATAGCAGTCGCAGTCGATGTACCCATTCTAATCCTTGGAGCACATTGAAAGATACAACCAAAACTATCATCATTGTTTATGTACATTTCAATTTTTGGATCATAAAGGTGGTAAGGGAGAAATTTAGAAAGTTTATATCTTCTAAAAACACTCCCCCATATCTTAGTGGGCAACGAAGCTATATCAGCTAACGGTGCAGTTAATGGATTGCCACTCATTTTGAAACCTCGTTGTAATCAAAGATTTTTTCATCTTTTGCATTTGCAGCTGGATCAGCTAATACAAACTCACCCTCTTTGATTTTTACCCAACTCTCTTGATAGCCGTGATAAATACCTGCATCACTAATATAGGGGAATACGACCATTTGAGCGAATAAAGGTTGTCTATACAAAGGCATATCATTTTTAACTTTTACCATATTTTCCTCAACCGCTTTATGTTGATTTTTTTGAGCATAAACTGGTGAGGTTTTTAGTAATTCTTTTGATACATCTTTTTTATCATTTGCAACAAAAGCCTCTATTTTTGACATATCGCCATTATTACCAACTTGAGGCGTTCCAGTTGTTGCACATCCACTCATTAAAATCGTTGCAGCTATTGCCATTGTTGTCATTATCTTCATTTTCATCCATTATTCCTTTGTTTTGGTTTGAATTTCTATCCATTTTGTTGAAGCGTAACCGCCATTTTTTAATTTTGCCCAAGGATAGCCACTATCATTAGTGATTATCTCTTCAATATCTACAATCTCACCATACTTTAGATACCCTATATGTTTTGCATTAGCAGTAGGCTCTTTTCTTTTATGAAGTGTTTGAGCCATAACTTTTCCAGTTGAGAAATTCTCTTGATCTGTTTTTGTGTATAGAGTTTTTTCAGTAACCATATTTGGCTCTTCCGCAAAAACTCCAAGAACTTCAACGGTAGCTCTAGGTTCTCTCATTTTTGTTTGCTCTTCTTGCACCTCTTTTAATTTTGTTTGCAGTTCTGCAACTTTTGCCTCAAGAGTTTTATTTTTTTGGTTCACAATTTCTAAAGCATTGTTTGTTTCATCATAGTGTCCTATAAGTTTGATGATAGCTTTTTGCATTGTCTCCATATTCTTTTCTACATCGTTTGCAAATAATGATGTAGAAGCCATTAAAGATACAGCAATAATTGCCGTTTTACTTTTGTGTAATGATGCTTTTATGAATGTATCCGTCATTTGTTTTTACCCATCCGTTTTTCTCATATTCTGCATATAGCACTTCATCTTTTTTTGCAACTCTTACAATATCAGCCGTACAAGATGGATTTTTTCTAATATTTGCGTTATAAACACAAACTTTTACATCTTGATTAAGAGTATGCACAACATCATCTCCAGACACTTTTGAACAATCTATGCTCTCTTGTCCTTGAGTGATGCTCTTATTCATATTTCCGCCAGTTGAAGCTGCTGCTCCTGCAACAGAACCAGATGACATTTTAGAAACTATCATTTTTTGAATATTTTGCTTTGTTTCACTATCTATACCATTTGAATTATTATTTTGTATAATTATTGGCCTACCATCTTGTAATTTTTTTATTTCGATAGCTTCTACAATCTCTTTTAATCTTTGATTTTCGGTTGCATTAATATCAATCCCAATAGGTTTACCGATGTTTTCTTTTTTTACATCTTTATCCCCACACTCTTCGCAACCCTCTTCCTCTTGATTGAGTTTTTTCTTTTTAAGTGTATCCATATCAAAGCTCATTTCATAAACTTCCGATACAGATGCACAAACACCACTATTTTTCCCTTTTTCACACTGGAAATCATCTCTATAAGGTAACATTGCCGAGCAGCCAGTCATAAAGACAGTTGTGGCAACTGTTAGAGCAATACTATTTTTTATCATCGCTTTTATCCTTTTTCAAATATTCATCCATTTTAGGGATATTTGCACCATCTATAATACCTACAATTTTATTGCTATTTTTTTCAATAACAAATATTTTAGGAGTACCGTTTATTCCAAGTTTTTTACCAAGAGCCACCATTTTGTCAAGTTGCTCTTTTGCTTTTGGAGTGATTTCAACTCCCAAGTCCTTACCAGTTTTCTTAATCTGCTCCATTGCTTTTTTGAAGTCTTTTGAAGATAAAGCCTCTAAGCTCCATTTTTCAGCATTTTTGTGGAATGGTAAAGGGAGAAAATTTACATACACCGAAGTATCATATTTTGCAAAATGCTCCTCAGCTTTTGTACAATAAGGACACTCTGGATCTGTAAAAATTACAAACTCATATTTGTTTGCACCTTTCCCAAAATTTACTTTTACGGCATCTTTTACAAGTTCATCTCTTGTAAGAGTTTCGAGTTGCCCATTTTGTAATTCGTGTTGCCAAACTTCTCTATCATTTGCAGTTAAATTTTGTCCGCCAGCCGTATAAATCTCGCCTACAAAAATCAATCTTTTAAAAGGATTAATGTATAAAATTTGTCCGTTCCCAAGATATGCTTTATAAAAACCATCCGCCTCAGCTCTTATAATTTTTTCCACTTTTGTAGAGGGGATAATACTTCTTACTAAACTCTCCTCTTGTTGCTCAGTTAGTGTTAATGCTTTATGCCCAGTTGCAGTTGCTGCATCTGCATATAAAACTACCGCCGAAGCAAAAATACTTATTGCCATTTTTTTCATTATTCCCATTTTCATCATTTTTTATCTCCTTGATTTGTATTACCTGCGTTTTCCATCTCTTCGATACTTTTTAGCTCTACCATTTGAGTAGTAATAATATTAATTTCTCTACCAGCCGAAATTTCAATTACTGGAGCAACTTGATCAGCCATTTTCAAATAAAAATCAGCAAGTTTCTCAGCAGATTTTGACAATCCGCTAAATGCTCCCATTTCCATTGCTTGGCCAGCAGTTAAATCTTTTGTAGTTGTTGTTACACCAGTTGTACCAGTAAGTACGACTTGATTTTGTTGTGAAAACGCATCTCCAACACCTTGTAAGAAACCTGCAATTAAAGTTCTAGCTAATAATGCACCTTGTTTCGTTACAACTTCACCTTTAAGTCCTAGTTTACCATCTTCACCAGTTGCAGCACCTTTAAATGGCATATCTATATATTTACCTTTGTTTGTAACACAAGAAATATTATTAGTTCTTATATATGCTCTCTCAGCAGTTAAATCTCCGTAACCCTCTCCCACTAAAAAACACTCTTTAATATCATATTGCCATCTATTTGGCAAAATTGATAAATCTGTTACTTTCATCAATACTGGAAGCGGTGAGGTTTTTGCTTGTGTCATTGTAGGAGCATCCATTCCAGACAATAAAACCGCTTTAGTAATAGAACCAGTTGAGATTATTGTTTTATCCTTTGGTTTACTTTTTTTTTCGGGTTCGGATGGCTTTGCTACTTGAGCATATTCTAAAGCACCCTCAACTCTTGTGTATTTTGTTACAGATTGTCTTTGCACATCTGGAACATCACCAAGTTGGCTTATACCAAGAGTACCAGTTGTACTACCATCTCCATCATTTGGCTTTGGATAATTTGTGTAAAGTCCTTTGCTATTTTCTCCAAAAGGGAATGGTTGATTATCTTTTTGAGCTTGATTTTGTTCAGTTGCCTTTGCATTTTTATCTTGTTGCGTTTTCATATCAACAATCATTTTCTTTAAGTCAGCAAGTTCTTTACTTAACTTATCATTCTCCTTATTAAGACTATCAACTTGTTTTTTAGCTATTTTCATATCTACGGCAGCATCACCAACCCATCTCGTTTTTGCCATAGTATCCTCTTCAACGATTTTAAAAGAGCCTACATCTCTTTTTTCCTCTTTTTTATCATCGCTTACCATCATTAATAGAACCGCCATTGCAACAAACAATCCAATGAAAATAAGTATTTTGTTCATTTTTTGATTGTTTTCAGCATTAGACGGATCACGGTCATTACTAAAAAGTTTCAAAAATATATCACTCATTTTTCAACCTTTGTAACAATTACAACATAAGCTTTCCCAAATGGTAGAAGATAATTTACTTCATTGTCATAATATGCAGTAATTGCTTTTGGAGTTCCAGCTGCGTACTTGATGTATTCTTTTGGATTTAATTTTTTAGGTTTATCAGTTTTATTTAGTACCTCAACTAAAGAAGCAGTATAAATAACACCCTCATAAGTTGTAATTTCTTTAATTTTTAAATCAGCTTGATCACTTAGTAGATTATCAACTTGTTTAACCTTGTAACCTTGAGGAGAACCGCCTTTTAAGATTAATTGAGATATTTTTGCAAGTGTAGAGATGTATGTATCATCTGTTTCATATTTTACTATCTCCTCAGCTCTTTTACTAAAGTCATTCACAATAATAGTTTCAGCTTCTATCTCTTGAGGATTAAGAGCAAAAGCATAAGTTTTTCCCTCTGTTACAAAAAATACTTCTGATGGCTTTGCTTTATCATAGATAATCTCTGGTTCACCAATTTTCTCTACTTTGTCTTTTGCAATAACTTGTACTTGCTCTTTTTGAATAGGAACATATTTAACAAAAGCTTGATTATCAGCAATTTTAATATCAACACCTTTCTCTTTTGAGTAAGCTACATCAAGTATTTTAGAGGGAAGAACTATTCTATTAACGCTCTTGTTTGATACATTGATTGTGATTGTCTCCGATGTAGGATTATCAATCACTGTTACGGCAAACATTTGAGCCGTGGCCATTAACAACATTAACAACATTTTTCTCATTTATCATCCTTTGTAATTTTGATGTCATAGATCCAAAATCTACCTTGTTTAATTTGATATTCAATTCTTACTACCGCTTGCTCAGACCTCATTATTTTGTCCGATATAATATCTTTCATCACACCAGTAACCTTAATGAGTCCTTTTTGATCCACATTTACAACAGATGGAAAAAATACCCTACTAATTGCATTATCTGTAATATAATTCATTTGATCCATTAGGTTTGATTTAACTTCGTAGTAAAAATCTGGAGAAACTAAAACAAGAAGATTATCTATATTGTTTTTTGCAGTTTCTTTTGTTACATTCATAAGATTAAAAACTGTAAAAAGAGCCATCTCATTAAGATAAGATTTTGATACCTCATTACCAGTAACCCAAAACTCTTGATTTATTACCTTTGGTGGCATAAATACAACTTTTTGGTTATCCATACGACTACTAATAAGGTATGATTGGAAGAGGATCACACCAAGCAACACAAAAGTAACTATACGAAAAGTCCAGTTTTCATATACATACTTATCCATTTTAAATTTGAATTTATCAAACAACATATCCGTTACGCTCCTATGTAATATCTCATATAAGATGGTGGCAATGTTTTAGGTTGCCTAATTCCAAGCATATAAAGTATATGCAAGAAAAAACCTTTGATTTTTGATTTTTTGATTTTTTCATATAGTGTAGCAGCTAGTACACCAGTACCGAAGAAAGTTGCAAAGGGAATAAAGCCTTTTGTGAACATAATAGCAATACCAACAAAAACAGAAAATACCATTAAGGTATCAACTTCCCAATTCCCAAACATCGGCTTAGTGTCTATAAACTTATTTATTTCAACATATCCATCTGGCTTCACCATTTACTCCTTTTATTTTATGGTTTATTCAAATCTTTTGAGAAAAAACCTCAAAAAACCATAATGCAAAGGCGGAGTTAGCTCCGCACTTGCATTAGAATGTTGCACTATTGATAGCACTAATGATCGTGTTTCCTTGTGTTACCAACACAGCAAATCCGAGCATTAAGAAAAATTGTAGGATAGAACCAGCGAAAGCTCTCCATACACCTACCGCAAAAAACATCAATGCTATAATTCTTGCTACATAAGTATCATCTAGCCATCCGCTTAATGTGTTCCATAAGCTTTGAGCACCTAAATTATCTGTTGTTCCTGCAAACGCAGCCGTTCCTAAAAAGGCAAACATTGCCAAGAGAATTGCAATTTTCTTCAATCTAATCTCCTTTATATTCTAAAGTTAAAACTTACCTTTGTCCTAAAACCGTTTTGTCGTGTGTGATCACGACTGTAAAATCCAAATTTTCGCTTCACCCCCTTTTAGAATATTTTATGCTAAAATATTACTCAAAGTTTTTTTAAAGTAAGATTAAAAAAAGTTAATCTATAATACTATTTTATATACTGTATAGCAATTTTTATAGAGAGAGGTCAATGAAAAAGAGGGATCAAGAAAAGCTTGCAAGCTTAGTCCTAAAAAGTAAAGGTATGCTTGCTACCAACACCAGTCAAAAAATGACATACGATGAGATGGGTACTATCGCAGATTTTAGTGGGATTAATTTCCATAAGTGGGCGAATGGAACTAATACGCCAAAATCAGTAATTGGAGTTCTCAACCTACTCTCTTCCCTTAACAACCAACAAATTATTCAATTAATGGATATGTGGAGAGATGAGAGTTTACTCCCCTGCTCCTCTAGTGATTAGTTTTCCATCTTTTAATACTACAAATTTATAGTTATTATTTAGAGGATTTTTAAAGCATTTAAAAGTAAACTCATTAATCTTTGCAGTAGCTTGATTTTGCAGTTTACAACTTGCTTCCAATCTTTTACTTACAGATTTTAATTGCTCTTTTGCTTCATCGGTAAGCTCTTCTACTCCAGTTTTTCCAATATAAGTAATACTTCCACCTCTGCATTGTTTAAAGTTTTGTATATCGACACTTTGCATCATTCTTTTTGTAACACTAGCATACTCACATCCATCTGGCTCAGTTCCATTATATGAAGTTTCATATCTTATTTGTCCTACTGATTTATATGTATCCATTTTAGATGTTAATGTGTACATTGCTAAATCTGGCTCAATTCCAAGTGATGACATTTTTTTTGCATCATAATTAGCGATTACTGTTTCTTTTGATAATTCTTTGGTTTGACTTGAGGTTTTTGAGGGAATAGTATCCATAGTTGCTTTTACAAAGGATACTCCTTTTGTTTCAAGATATTCTTTATTTACACCATTTTTATAATCAACCGTAGAGCCGTTATGAACTAAGGTAAACTCTTGAGCTTTATTGTTTGGGTTCTCACACCAGATATAATCTATATCCATAAATATATTGATGCTACTTTTATCTTTTATTTGCTCAAGTCTTGCAAAATAGTAATCTTCAATATCTATTTTTTTGTAAGAGCTTAGAGCATTTGCAATATAAAGATTTCCACCATTATAGCTGCAATACTTTTGAGCAATAGTTGCTTTTTCATAAGTCCAAGATATTTGAGCCGTATTGTCAATATTAAAAACTTTTTCAGCAGTTTCATTTTTTGCTACAAAGCTTTTATAATTATCACTTTTAAACCATAATTTAGAATTTGTATTTTGAGGTTTATCGTGAGTGGTGAGGTAATATCTTGAATAAGTCTCTAAAGCTCCACCGCCTATCATATCTCTTTGTTGAAGCTCAATATCTTCTTTCATATATTCAATTTCAAACCCATCTTTAGCGGATGCACACTTATAAAAACCACTATAATGACCAAATCCTTGTCTTGTCATTTCGTTTCGATACTTTACATAGTCAATATTAAATGAAGTTGGTAGCCCTTGAAGTTGATTAATTGCTTGATCACCATATATTCCATTGCCACCTATTGCTTGGCAATACTCTTTAGCATCATCAAGAACTCTCATAATATCGCTTGCATCCGCTAAATTTGATTGCTCATTAAAAGTTCTATATTCGATGATTGTTTGGTGAGGTTTTTCAGCAATAATGTCATAATTTCCAGTTTCATTTGCTCTTTTTTTGACAATATAATCTTTGAAACTTTGAATATCGCTTGTTAGTGGTATGTTTGGTTGAGTTCCTGCACATCCTGAGAATAAAAAAGTTGCGGCAATACCGCTTATAAATAAAGTATTACACTTATTCATTATAGAGTCTCCCATTTTCCTTTTTCTTTGTATTGTATTTCCGTACAACCCCAAGCTGGCATACCATAATCGTCCAGAGGAGCGAAAGCATTTTCACTTGAGCCATCATCACTGTAACCTTTAGCATAGACCTCTCCATCATCATCTAAAAGTCTAAATTCACAAGTCAGCTCTTTTTCGAGGTGAGGTTCATAATCAGCAGAGCAAATTGGCTCTTCAAGTTTCTTATCAAAAGCGATAATTATTTTCCACATATTTTATCATCCTTTAGTTAATTCTTAGCATAATTTTATCTAAAATTTTGTAAATTGTCAATAACGGTATTGACAAATAGAATAAATAATGCTAAAATTTGATTAAGTTTTGGAGGTGAAATATGTCAAGTAAACCAATGCCAATGATAAGCAATGAGGGATTAAAAATTTTGATCCACGGTAAGCAATCTAATTTATTTGATTTTTTAGAAGAGCAAACAATAGAAACACCAGAGCCATTAAAAGAGTCGAAAATATCTATTGAACCAAAATCAACTCTTGATTATTCTGATGTACCAGAGACTAACATAGAGGATTTACTTTCTCAAATGCAAGGACTTATTAAATCTGGAGTTATTAAGCAAACAGATAAATATTTTAGATTATGGCTTGGCTATCGTCCAAATGTTATTAAAGCATCATTTAATGATACTTACAATGTTATGGCCATAGCTTGGAGCGACTCAGCTATATATTATGATATTTTCAACAATGGTGGCGAACAAATGAGCACAGAGGATTATCTTAATGCTTGTGATGTAGCAGGAGCATATACGAAAAGAGCTTGGCAACACTTCAATGATAATAAAAATATTACACCTGCAAATATAATCGAATTTTTTAAGATTAAAGAGCATATAAGAGCCGTAATTTTTGCAAATGGAACAAAAGAAGAGTGTGAAAAAGCAGCTCAAGTATTAATAGAGTGGAATAGGAACCACATCAAAAGCCTTGAGGAGCTTCACGCAGATAAAAGATATGATTTTATTAGAATACATCGAAGAAAAGGCGAGATTGAAAGCACTCGTTGTATGAACGGAGAGTGTATCGGTGGAATTATGACAAGAGAAGTGGCATTTTAGGGGAAAATATGAGTTATTACACAGCAAGTCTTAGCGTTATCAACTCTTTAATCCAAAAACTTGGGAGCGATAAAATCACAAAGAAAGATATTGACAATGCCTACCCTTTTGGAGAGCGTAGATATTATCCATATAAGGCTTGGCTTAAAGCCAGAAAAGAGAAAATGAACCAACTAGGACTTACGAAGTCATCTGATGCCAAACTTGGCAATTTATTTGAGGAGAAACAGAGATGAGAGATATAAATATACTTGATGTTGTCGGTAACGATGCAACAGCTATAATTGAGGGGGATAAGAGCCTACACGATGATATTGAAGAGGTTTATGAGTTCTTAATTAAAAACGGTAAAGAAGTTCTTACATTGACTGATATTTATACTTTTCCAAGAAAACTGGAGAAGCTAAAAACACATAATGTTCAAACTATTATTATTCAAACTACTGGACTTAATCCAAAGATCAAAGAGCTTTTTGAACGGTTCTTAAAACTTGGTCATAGCCCTAAAAATTTAATGGTAATTTTCAAAGAAGATCTGTTTTTAAATCTAATTTATGAGTTTAAAGACCTCGATGTTTACAAGTTTGGGGAAATCTCTCCAGATGCAGTTGAAGTGTATATGCTTGAATATTGCAGCAGCTCTAACAAAAAGGATGAAAATGAGTAAAGAATTAGTAGAAAAAATATCAAATCTAGGGCTTAGAGCTTGGCAAAAGGGAATTATTTATAACGCCCTACTCTATCAATTTATTAATAATGATGAGCTTGATAGAGCCGTTGATATAGTTAAAAAATACAATAGTGAAGATGAGTTGTTTTATGAGTGCAGTGAGAGTAAAGATAAGCTTTCTCAATCCCTTGCAAACGCATCTCAAATTTAACAAGGAAATTTTATGTTACAAGACAGATTAAATGCAATTAAAAGCGTATGCAACAAGCGATTACAAAACGGTGCAACACTTGAGAGCATCAAAGAGTATCTATCTGGACTTGCTTCAAGAGAGAAGAACCAAAACACATCTAAAATGATACTGGATCTAAAAAATAATATCACTACGAGTACCGTTACAATACCAGTAATCAATTTTTGCAAATAGGAGAGGAAATATTGCTTATTTTTGAAACAAATATCGATAATTTAAAGGTAGTAGCTAAGATTGAAGAGGTAGCTGATGCTTTTGCTTCATCTCTTGGGCAAGAAAGAGTAAATCAAAATAAAAAAGAGTGCTTTTTAGGTTTTACAAAAGAGAACCAATTAAAGTGGTGTAAAAGCAACTTTAAAAAAAGCAATATTCATCTTTTAAAAAGTGCAAAAGTTATCAATATCGGTGAGGTCGTAGAACCTCATCAAAAGGGTACTAAGGAGAGAGATTATGCAGACCGTAATTGATGCTAAAATTGGACTTATCAATATCTTTAAAGCCGATGAAATTGACACACATATTGAGAAAATTGATACCTCTTTAAATGGCTATATTTTAAAGCCTAACACTAAGACAAATTTAGATGATTTCTTTAATGGTGAGGTGGAGTATTTAGGCGTTTATAACGGCTATATGCAGTTTAAAATTGGAGAAGATAACGACCTTTTTGGAGCAACTGTATGGGTGAACTCTTTTAAGAAAATCACGGATACGAGAATTTGTACTGTATATCAAGCAGGAACCGCACGAGATTATAATTTTAAGAATGGAGAGTGGAAATAATGGAATTAACGCCAGAACAGCAACAAATAGTAGAAACAGAGTTTGATGATGTACTTTTGGTAAATGCTTATGCAGGAACTGGAAAAACAAGCACATTGGTTAAGTTTTGCGAAGCAAGACGAGGTAAAAAAATACTTTATATGGCTTATAACAGCTCTATGCAAAAAGAAGCATCAAAAAAATTCAAGCACCTTGGGGCTAGTGTATTTGTAAAAACTATGCACTCACTAGCGTATGCAGCTATTGGAAAAGATTACAAAGATAGACTAGGAAATCTTAGAGCTTTAGATATGCTTCCATTTTGTGAAGATGTTGCAGAAAAAGAGCAATACTATCACGCCTACTTACTTTTAAAGCTTATTCGTGATTTTTGTAATTCAAAATACACTATGGTGGACTTTGTAAAAAGACTATCGGAAAATGGTACCGATTGGGGGAGAGAAAATAAAGCCAGTATAAGCTATTTCCTTGATAAGTTACCAAAAGTTTGGGAACAAATACAAACAGATAGCACACTCGCTTATGAACACGATTTTTACCTAAAAAGATACCAGTTATCAGAGCCTAAATTGTATTTTGATTTTATATTGGTTGATGAGGCTCAAGATATTAATGGTTGTGTAATCGATATTGTGATGAGACAAAGATCTAAAAAGGTATTTATCGGTGATACATTCCAAAGTATTTACAAATTTAGAGGAGCAACAGACTCTCTTGAGAGACTATCTAAATTAAACGGAGCAGTTACATTATATCTTACTCAGTCATTTAGATGTCCTAGAGTTGTTGCAGGAGTAGCTAACCAATATTTATACTTACTTAAAGCTCCAAAACCATTTAGGGGTACTCTTATCCAGAAAGATGATGTACCAACACAAACAGCAATTATTGCCAGAACAAACGCTAAACTTTTTGACTATGCCATTGAGCATATCGATAAAAAGCTTCATTTTGTAGGTGGAATTAATAGCTACAATTTTCAAGACCTTATAGATATTCAAAATCTACAATGGGGTAAAAGCGACTATATCAAAAACGGTTTTATAAAAAAATTTTACGATATGGACGAGCTTGTAGATTATGCAGAGGAAGCAAATGAGGTAGATTTAAAGGTAAAAATTACTACCGTTAGAAAATATATGAAGCACAGCATTAGAGACCTTGTCAAAGAGCTGCAAGACAATAGTGTTAAAGACCAAAAAGATGCGGAACTTATTTTAACTACTGGCCACAAATCCAAAGGGTTAGAATGGGATCAAGTTGAGATATTAGACGACTTTGTAAATCTAAGAGAAGAGCTTGAGGAAGAGGGAGAGTGTATTATTCAAAAAGAAGAGCTAAACTTACTATATGTTGCCATTACAAGAAGTAAACAAAATCTATTATTAGGTGAGGATTATATCCTTGATCAAGAGTTTTTAAAACAATACAAAGACTCAATTACAATAGTTTAGGTTTTGCAAATGAGCCAGTGGATTTTATACGGAATTGGTGCGATATTTGGAATAGTGATTTTATCCCTTAAAAACAAGAAAAAAGAGCGTAGATGGGGTAAGGACACACCAAGAGTTATAACATTTATTGGGCTTAAAAGTGATGGTATTAAGGGAAGAAAATAGAAATGGAAATTTTAGTTTTAATCGAAGCTATAAGAAACTCTTTTCACGGTTCAATTAGAGTTTATACCCAAGGGAGCTGCTATCATTTTTACAAGATTTTAAAATCTGTATTTACCGATGCGGAACCTTATTATCAAAATAGCCACATTGTAACTAAGATAAACGATAGATTTTATGATATTACTGGTGAGGTTTTTGGAGATTTTCAATTTTTCAATGAAAAAGAGCATCAAAATATTGTAAATAATAAATTTGGAATTACTGGCTATATCCAGTGTCCTAATTGTGATGATATATTCAAATGCGAATAAATAAGGAGAAGTAGCTATATGCTAAAAGATTACACGGTAATTGCTAAAACATCCGTACCAAAATTAGCAGCTCTTATTGGAGTTTCTCGACAGAGACTCTACGACATATTAAGTGAAAAGTCTAAAAATAGTAAACTTAATAAAAAGTTACTCTTGATAGCTTTGAGCTTGGATGAAAAAACGCTTGAAAAGAAATTAAAATCAATAGAGGAGAAAAATGATGATAAATAGTGAAGAGGTAAAAGAAAAGATTAGTAAATCTTTAGCTTTCAAAAAAGCAATAGCAGAACAGAGCAATGATGCTTCGGATAATAGTGCAGAGTTAAGTTACAAGTTCTTTGAAAATGCAATGATAGAAGTGGATGAATGGATTGACAGTTTAAAGATGCTGATTGATTTAACAAAATTTGGAACTGGAGGAAGTAGGGTTGCTGCTCAATTTCTTTGTAATATTTATAACGCATATCGTATGGAATTTAATCCAAGAGACCTGCATAATTTAAGTTTTAACTATTGGAACGATGCAATGAATGTATTAAAAATTAGACCGTTTAAATTATGTTGAAATTCATCATTATATCGAGAATGGAAGAGATATTTTTGAGGATATGATTGATAAATACGGTTCAAATGAGGATAAAGAAGAATAAAAATTTAGTATTAAATTAATACTTAATAAGTATTTGATTACTTTTTAAAAAGTATTTTAGTAGTAATTAAATACTATTAAATTACTTTTATTTTAGCTTTTATTTAGTATTATTTAAGTAAATATATACTATTATTAAAGTATTACTTTAGTAATAGAATACTTTTATATTACTATTTTCAAGAAAGGCTAAAAATGAAACTACCTACCGAAATTTTACGGCATAGATTAACCGTACTTCAAGAGGCATTACCTCTTATGGCTACTTCTTTTGATAAGTTCTATACTCAAGAAGAAATAGCAAAACTTACTATTGCAATTCAAGAACTAGAGAATATATCATCACAAAAAGAGCTGATTGAGAAAGCAGTTGCAAAAATTGTAGATCTTAAATCTTCTATGTCTAATGAATTTGGCTATCCTTGTTATACTCTTGAGGAGTTGATTGCAAACAAAGAGATTAACAAAGAAGAGATTGAAATACTAGACGGATTAAAGAAATTTGCAAAGGAGCTGGAAATATGAGTACCTCAACACAAAAAAATTATATGGATCTAATGGATGATTTTTTCTTTGAAACAAGCAAGTTAAAGAGTGATGCAACTAATCAACAAGTTGTGGAACTCTTACAAGAGAACAAATCTCTTATCGATGAGATTGCAGCTCTTGCAAAGGCTACTGAACTTTTTTGGCTCTCTAAACATAAATATGAACAATTCAAAAAAGAGATGTTTGAGAACAGAAAAAAAGGTATGGAGAGAATTATATTTGCATACGGCCAGTTGCTTGGAAAAATAGCACACGCTCCAAGCTCTATACATATGAAAAGTTCTATTGTGTTACTTATGCCTTTATTGGCGGATGCTTTAGTTATTGAGGGGGAATAGTGATGAGCAAAGATTTATCAAGATTGCATTTAAGAATGGAAATAGAGGATGTTCCTTTGCTTAATAAGGATCAAGAGCATTATCATAGATATTATAATTTTAATGTCTATGTTTTTGATAGCGAAAACGGAGAGCAGCATAAAGAAGTGGGAAATATAAGTCTTTTACGCTTAGACTTCACCGAGTTTGGTGTATTTGAGACTCTTGATATTGATAGTGATACGATTGATTTTTTAGAGCTGTTTACTGCTTTAGAAAATGATGAAGAAACCAAACTCAGAGCTGAGAAAAATTTTGAAGATTTATACTTAAATTCTTTTATGTTTGTACTTCATAAAGTTTCTATCATACCCGAATACAGAGGGCAAAAAATTTTAAGACCTCTTTTACTGAAAGCTTTGGAAATTATTAATATTGATGAAGTGGATTTAATAGCATTAGTATTTCCATTACAACACTCAAATAAAGGTGATTTAAGTGCTAAATTTTATGATGATAGAGATAAGCTTGTAAATTATTACAAAGAAGTCGGGTTTAAGACATTGGTTGAAAAAAAGAATGTATTTATGTGTCTTGAATACAGAGGAGAAGTAGAATGAGAAACATTGATCCAAGATTGGAAGCCAAACTAAAAAAGCTTTATGCTCTTGCAAAGCAAGGCGTAGGCGGTGAAGCTATCAATGCTCAAAAGCTCTTAGAAGATCTACTTGTAAAACACGATATGACTTTGGATATGCTCATTGATACGGAAACCAAAAAATACTATTTTACATATAAAACAGAATTTGAAAAAGACTTGCTTTTTAGAATTGTATCAAATATCAAAGAGGAGTCTAATTTTTCATATTTACAACGAAAAGGGCAAAGAAAAATCGGTTTTGAATTGACGGCTTATGAGTATATAGAGGTTGAGATACAGCGTGAAGCTTACACCGAGAGCTGGAGAAAATATCTTGAGCAGGCTCAAAGTGCTTTTATAGTTGCCAATCGGCTCACTTATTACAGTTCTGGAGATAAGCAGCCGAGAGATGAAAAGCCACTTACTCCAGAGGAGCAAGCAGAGATACAAAGAATACTCCAGATGAGTATGGGAGTTCCTAATCCAGAGTTCAAAAGAAATTTATTAGAGGGTTGAGATTTAATTTTACCTCAACTCTTTGCTTCAATATAGTTTTCAAATTTACTACTTCTATAAATCAATAATTTACATTCTGCATCTTCATTAAAACAACTTATTGACATATCTTCAATTTACATTAAAACTACATCATTTACATCACCGTGTAAATATTTCATTTTTTAGGTTTATATTAGGTTTTTAGATTTGATTACTAAGAAGATTGAGGATTGTAGATTATATGAAGAGAGCAGGGCGTAGGAGAATTAACCCCACGCCGTTTCTACTTGCTCATTATTATCTTTTTTTGGAGATTGCTTTTGTGTATTTGTTTGAGCTTTTACTGGAGCAGTCTCTTTTGGTTTTTTAGGGATAGAATTATCATCTTTACCGTTTAGTACCGCCTCAACTGTTTCCATATCATCAAAGAAGATAGGAGCTAGTTTTTTATCTTGAGCAAGTGTTATGATTGCTTGCTCAATAGCCTTACTTTTAGACAAAGATACCAGTTCCCAAAGCTTTTCAGCTTTACCAGTTACTGTTACTTGTACTCTAGCCATTATAATACCCTCTTACATTTGCAAACTCATAAGGTTTACTTGAGAAAGTTACATTTGGAGTTTTTTTCAAGATTTCAACATCATCTAAGAAGTAAGCTCCACCACCACTAAAAATTACCTTTTTAGCAACTTTTAGTAAATCTCCTCTTTGAGATCTAAGCTCATCGATTACGAACTCAGCATAATCTTTTTTTGCATCTTCAATCTCATCTGTTAAGTCGGTATTTTCTCCGTATATTTCAATAGATTTATTGATAAAGATTTTTTTAGCAACTTGCTCCGAAGCATCAAATTGAAACCTTTTTTTAATTTTTGTTTGTAGCTCCGTGATGATTTCATTTGCACCTTTTTTTGTTGCGTATGACAAATCTTGTCTTGGTTTTCCATCCGTGAACACCAAAAAGTCAAAAGTGTTGTATCCAATATCTACGATACATACATCACCCTCTGTTTTCTCTCCATTATAATCAAGGTAGATACCTTGTCCTTGAGCCATAAGTTTGATTTTTGGCTCAATAACTTCATTATTTACATTGATAGTCTTAATTGCATTTGTAAATTGCTCTCTCTCTTGCCAGTTCACGATTGAAAGTCCAGTAATCAACTGAATAGGTTTTGAGGTATCAAGTCCAGCCATTTTAATAGCGTGGAAGATAATCAAAGGCGAGTATTTTACAAGGAAGTTAAAACCTCTTGTAGATACAGCATTTGTAAGAGCCTTATCACCTACGGTATATTTTTTACCGCCAAACTCATACACATCATCGCTATTATCTTGATAATCAGCTTGAGCCTCTTTTTTCTTTTCGATAGCCGAGGCAAATTTGAAGATTTTATCTCCAGCCATTACTTTAGTATCACCATATCCGATGTCGATTGCGATTTTTTGAACTTTATTATCTCCAGCCATTTTATTTATCTCCTTTTTCCATTACTACATAGGTATCATCTTTCATATTATAAGAGCCTTTATATCTCCAACCCTCAGCATACATATCTTGTATTGTAGTTGTTTTCTCAAAAGCTCCAGAGCATACTACATTATCATCTGCAAAACCAGAGATATTACCGCCTTTAAATTTACAAATAGCTACCTCAGTCGCATTTGCAACACCGATTAGCATTGCTAAAGCCAAAAGTGTCTTTTTCATTCATTTCTCCTTGATGGTTTTTAAGGGAAGAGATTAACTCTTCTACTTTTTATCAAGTATAATTTTAGCTTTTCAATACTAAATAAGAACTTAATAAATAGTATTTTATTACTACTTTTTTAATATTTATATACTTTTTTATTAGTATTACATTAGTATTTTAATAGTTTTATATTAGTTTTGTTTTACTATTCATTTACTTTTGGTTTTGTGTTAGAAATTGTACTAAATATTCAAAATCTTCAATATCATCTGCGTTCAAGTTAAACTTACCAGTAACGATTGCATATCTGTAAGCAGTCTCTATATTTAGGTTTGGATATTTAGCTTTTAGCTCGTCCAGCTTATCGGTTTTTCGTACACTCATTTGTCTCATTTTGTATGCGGAATAAATTTTATTATAGAGTTTTGTACCCGATGCGATTAGCTTATTTTCACCCTCTTTTGATGTAGGTTTCATTATGATTTTTATGAATTTTAAATACATACTTCTACTGATTACATATCCATTTTCAAAGTGTTCTCTGTATGCTTTTTTTAGCCAAGTAACTGTAATTTTTTCTAATCTTGACCTACTGTTTTCAGCTTTTATTTTATCAATATTATCCATTGTTTCAATGATTTTTTTTAGTTCTTTATCACCTTGTGTAATATCCCAAAGGATACCAGTAACAGCAGTAATTGGATCATCTTTTGTTATGTATGAACGCTTAAAATCTTTATTACTTAGTTTCTCATAAAGGTGTTGAAATGCTTTTTTTGAGTATTTATGTATGTCTAAAAGTGAACTCATTTTGTATCTCCTAAAGTTGTTTTTTTGAAATTATAACATAAGAGTAAGGAAAATAGCTTATATATATACAGTAAGGATTTGTTTTGATGAGTAAGGAAAAGGGCATATACCTCTAAAGAGGTTAATAAAATCATAGATTTTTAATGGTTTTTGAGTAAGGAAAAGGGCATATATATGAACGACAGTGAATAGTGTCTAAGGATTTTTTTTGAGAGGGTGTCTAAAGGAGAAAATTGCATTGATACTCTTACACGAAATAAATACAAGAAAAATACAAACAAATTAAACAATTTCTATTAAATTTATTTTGTTTTTAGAATAATTTATGCTAAAATTTGCTATAATTATATTAAAGGAAAAAGTTACAAGGTTTGTTAAAGGATTTAAAATGGCAAAAACATTAGTGGATAAACTCATAGAAAGTACAACGAAAGTTAAAACAAGTAATACAAAGAGTTTAACTATTACTTTGAGTAACGAGAATTATGAAGCACTTGAAATGTTGTCAAAAGCCACAAAAACATCAAAAGCTAAAATAATCAATATGGCACTTGATGAAGCAGGGGTTTTTGATATGAACAAAATAAACAAAAAACTTAAAGGAGTTGAAGATGATAGCGACAATTAAAGATTACCTTTTGACTGTTTTAGTCAGAGCGATTATTGGTTATGTTTTATTTCTATTCTTCTTACTTGTCATCTTTGTAGGTTACATTGTAATTTCAGATTGGGCAAGTGCAGTTAATTTTATAACAAGATTGACTGATAATGGTTTTGCAAAAATTGTAGTTTGGTTGCCTTTGGTTTTCTCTTTATTTAAAGCAGATGTAAAAGCAAGTAATGAAACTAAAAAATTCTACAAACAAACTGAACACTTTTTTGAAATGTACGATACAACTGGAGGGAAATGGTAATGAAAAAACTATTTCTCGCCTTAGTTGTTTTTAGTAGTGGTGCTTATGCCGCTCATAATGGCGTAATCTATACTTGGGGTTATGCTTCATTAATGAATGATATTTTACAAGCCGTAAAGGGTGCGGTTACTGGAATTGATAGTCTTGTTAAGTCAGCTATGGCTATTGCTTTTTTTATATTTGCTATCAAGAAAGCAATGGATAGTAGAGTTAATCCAGTAATGGAATTTGGGAAATTGACTTTATTATTCGCTTCAATATCTTACTTTTTTCTTCAAGCTCCAGATGATGATAAGCACAGATTTGTTATAGAAGACAGAATTACTGGAGAAATGCACACAGTGAGTCAAATTCCTTTAGGAATTGGTAAAACATTTTCATTAATGACACAGCTTGAGGATGGTATTGCAGAACTTATGGAAACTCATTTTTCTACTCCATCTAGTGTAAATTATCGAAATTCTGGATTAGGTTTTTCAATTTCAACTCATAACAATGTTTCTAGTATGAAGATTATGGATAGCTATTATGCAAGAACATACAACGAATATATAAGCGAGTGTGTATTTTACGACATCTCAACTGGTATTTCTAATGTAGGAGTGATAGTAGATAATGACAATTTAGCAGGGAATATATTTAATACTTCATCATCAAGACTAACAAACAAATATACAGCAGGTAGCCCATCTGGTGAGGTTGTTCAGTGTAGTGAGGCAGGAGCATATCTTGCGAATACATTGGGAACATATATGGGAGATGTAGAAAAAGTTGCGGCAGCTATGAATGGGCAAAGTTTGGCAAATTTCCAAGCTAATGCAGGAGGGGTGCAACAGTTATTCTTTGACTCAGCTAACAATACAAGAGAGTATTTACAGCAAATGGTTTTAATAAATATGACAAGTGATGCAATAGTTAATTCAGCAAAAGCATCTGGACTTGATCCATCAGCTCTAGCTTGGGCTAGTGCGGTTGCAGATCAAAATTTAAGAATAGGAATGGCAAATAAAGCTTTAGTTGCACAAAACTTTTTACCTAAAGCTAAGGCGTATTTTATAGCGATGATTATTGGATTATCTTGGTTAATTGTTATTTTATCTGTAATGTTTGGAGATTATAAGCATATTACTATGTTTTTTACATTAATGCTCTGGATGGTTTTCTGGACTCCATTACTTTTAATAATAAACTATTTTACAGATATGAATATAAGAGAAATTCTTTTAGCTATGAAAGATGCAACGGGAGCAGGTTTTACAATATCACACAATAACGCTATAAGCAATGAGCTTAATAAATGGCAAGATGTCGTAAATTGGCTTGTAATGCTTACTCCTCTTATCGCTTACTCTTTAGTTAAAGCAAGTGAACACGGTTTCGTTTCTTTAGCAAGATCTTTTTCTGGTGATTTTGGTGGAGCAGGAGGAACTGGAGCAAGTAAAGTTATGAGTGATGCAACAAGTAAAGCACCAACGGTAAGAGTTGGAAATGATGTATATGGGGATATTGGAGGTCAAATTACATCGCAAACTCAAAGTACAACAAACGGCCACTCTTGGAATGATAGCACTTACACAGACAAAGGAACTGGTACTCAAACATATAGCGGACAAATGACGGACGGTTCTGGTAGCATCGGTATGGTTGGAGGGCAAGTTGTTAATGCTCAAAGCCAAATGGCATTAAGTGCAGCTCATAAAAATACAAGTACCGCTTCGACTGAATTATCAAATGCAATCTCAAGCAGCTCTACAAGTGTATTAGGTAGCGATAAAACTCTTACTCAAGCACAAAGTCAAGGATTATCTACACAAGACACTCACAACATCACAGAGGCTAAAGGTATTGCAATGAGCAAAGCCTTTGAACATATGCAAGGTTATGGAGAGGACTTTAATAATCTTAAAAGAATGGCTATGCAAGGTGGAGGTAATCTATCAGCAAGTATTTTGGATGGAAAAGTTGGTGCATCTGGTGGAGTTGTATATTCTGGAGTTGATCAAGATGGTAAAAAATACTCTTGGACGGATAACTCAAAAGAGGCAGAGCAAAACTTTAATCAAATTCAAGAGCAGTTCTCAAAAGTTGTATCTGGTAATTCATCATATCAAGCATCATACGCAGAGATGTTAAAAGTTACAGACAGCGAAAGTTACTCTCAAGTGCAAAATGCTATGACGAAACTAAGTAATGCAGAGATGACTGAAACTGGATTAAATGCTAACAATCTTCCAGCCTTTTTAAATAACTGGATAAATGGAGATGAAAGATTTAGCAGGATGCCTAAAGTTGATGCTGCAAAAGTTGCTATGGGTGAATTAAGTAGCTTATCAGCAAATGGTGAATGGGGAAAAATAAGCGACTTGGTTGGGAAGTATGGTTCTGGTGGTTTTGAGATGAACTCAAATCCAAATTTAGCAGAGCCAACAAAATTCAACTCTCCAGATATTAAAGGGCAATACGATACAGCAGCAGGAAATATTCAAACTCAAACTAATTCAGCATTAGAGCAATCAAAAGCTAATGCTCAAGGACAAATGGGTGAATTTAAACAAGAAAACGGTGGAGTTCAAGGGCAAGTAGAAAAAAGTGTCTCAGATGGTAAAAAATGGGGAGAGCAAGGTTTATTTAGTAGATTTTGGGATGAAAACAAAGATGAGATGCTTGTTGGTGCAGTCGGATTGGGTGCGGCTCTTGGTTTAACTTCCGCAGGAGCTAAAAAAATTGGTGGCGAAATCATAGACAAGTTTAAAGGTGCTAAAAATGTTGATGAACTTGAAGAGATTATGAAAAAAACTGATCAACTAGACGATGCACTTAAAAAGAACTCTCCAGAGGCTAGAAAGCTTATGGATGAGCTTGGGTTAAGAGAAGCTTTTGAAAAAGATGGGGGAGTGTTTAATAAAGATGGTTCTATTGATCAAACTAAAACTAAATTAAACCAAAGCCTTGGTGATTACGCAAAAACAACGGCAAAGGGTGATGTAGGAGACTTTATTAAAAATAATGCTTATGACAACCCTAAGAGTGGTAATTTCTTTGATGATGCCAAAAAATTTGTTGGAGAAAGCATAGATGATGCTTGGAAAGGGGTTAAAAACATCAATCCTACCTCGGTTGCTCACGGCGTTGCAGCAGTAGGAACGGCATTTATTGAGGGTGTACCTACAAATCCAACATCTATGGGAGATGGTACTATTGTTGGTATGCAAATAAATTCTGGTAAACCATTCACGGTAGGACAACAAAGCTATATGAACGAGTCTCCAACTTGGAGAGAGTATCAATCTGATTACAATAGTTTTATGACTCAAAATCCTAACTTTAACCCTCAAACACAATCAGTTCAAGGGCAACTAAACAACGGACAAATGGAGTTTAATATTGTGGATAAAAGCGACTTGGTTGGGAAGCAAGTAAGTGATCTTCAAATCCAAATTAAGCAGCTACAAAAATCAAGTCCTAGTAGCTCAATCCCAGATAGCAAAGGAGGTAAAGGTGAAGTTTTATAATATTTTATTAGCATCTCTCATAGCCTCATCTTCGTATGCGGCTAATGATTTTTTTGAGACTGGTAAAGAGGGTTGGTTCTATTACAAAGAAGAGCAAAAGAAGAAAAAAGAAGAAAAGAAAGATGAGAAAAAAAAGAGTGATCAAGAATTTATGAAATCAATCCCCCTTAATAACCTTGACACTATGCAAGCCAAAGAATTTAGTGAAGCTTTTACTAGAGCTAAAGAAATTGCAGTTATGAACCCATCTAAAGAGAATGTTCAAATCGTACAAATGATGAATAAATGGCAAACAGACCAAAGTGAAAAGTATGCAAAAGTTTGGACTATCAATATGCTTGAAAATCCTAACTTAGAATATCCAGACATAGCCAAAGATAAATATGGTAGAAGTGCTCAATTTCACCAAAAAGAAAAAGAGACAGATGAGTTTTTTACAAAACATAAAGACGATCTTGGTTTTGTTGTGTTCTACAATATGAAAGATGAAATGGCCTACAAAAGACAAGAGATTGTATTTAATTCTTTAAAAGAAAAATACGGCACTACGGTTGAGTATGTAAATATAGATGAGCAACCAGATATGGTGCAAAAATTTAAACTAGCTACTACTCCAGAGAGTTTTTTTATTTATAAAAACAGTAAAGGAGAAGCTATTTGGATGAGAGTTAAATCTGGACTTGCTACACAAGAGGAAATCGTTAAAAACACAATGTTTTTATTTGACAATGCCATTATGGAGAAAGATAAATGAGAAAAATAGCTTTATCAATAATAGCATCTATGATGATGTTATATGCTTCACCAGATAATGAGCTTTTTATTGGTGATACACGAGAATTTGCAGAAAAAGATATGCTTGAGGCAATTCAACAGCATATCGAGGATAATAAGCCTCAAATTATGCAAAGAGTAGAGGAAGAAAAAGAAAAAGCCAAAGAGAAAATCAAGAACTATCAACCAAAAGGACTTATAGCTCTTGAACCAGCTCAAAAAGACAGAGTTTTTAATCCAGATATGAGCTATACGCTTGATAAGGATATTGCGGATGCAGAGGGAAAAATTATCTATAAAAAAGGTTTTACATTTAATCCCCTTGAATACACAAAATTAAGTTATGGGATAGTTGTAATCAATGGTAAAAATAGGGAAGAGGTTGAATGGTTTAAAAATAGTAAATATGCAAATACAATCGCTTATAGACTACTTATTACGGATGGAAGCTATTATGATTTAATTAAGGAGTTAAATCAACAAGTATTCTATTGTTTGCCAGAGATTACTCAAAGATTTAAACTTGAGCATACACCTAGTATCGTGGTTCAAAAAGGCAACAAAATGGAAGTTACTGAACTTTGCTTGAGTTGTAAAACGAAAAAAGAGGAGGGTGCTAAAAAATGAAGATAAAAAATATGATAGCGAGTGTTGCTCTAGCAGCTGCACTTGTAATTTTTCCTAGTAAAGCAGAGGCAGTTTGTAAGCCTAATCCAGCTCAACTTGCTCAGACATTATTTGCAACTTGTTACGCTTGTATGCTTCCTTTGAGTATAGCAGGAGTTCAAGTTCTACACGGACATATGCCAGACCCTCAAGGTAGTGTAGGTTCGCCGATATGTGTTTGCCCTATGCCACCGCCACTATTTATGAGAATTGGTATCCCAGTAAGTTTTTTCGAGCCAAGCAGATTGATAGATGTTGTTAAGGATCCTTATTGTTTTGCAGGTATGGGATTTGGTTTATCATTAAATCCAATGGGGGCAGGTACTAAAGGTGATGGAGAAGATAGAACAAGAACTTTTTTTCAATCACATTATTATATTTTCCCAGTTTATGCGATGCTTGAATTAATGACAGATTTTATTTGTCTTGAAAAATCTGGTTTTGATATGGCGTATATCACAGAGGTTGATCCACTTTGGCAAGATGATATGCTAACGGCAATAATCAACCCAGAGGCATTATTGTTTGGTAATCCTATTACTAATTTAGCTTGTATTGCAGATAGTGTATCTTCTCAAGCAAATGTAGCTCTTGATCCACTATTTTGGTGTAAAGGCTCTTGGGGGAACGCATATCCTTTAACTGGAAACACTAATACCAAAGATTATGTAGAGGACAGTGCATCGGTTGCAGCTTCAATGATCTATAAATTGCATAGACAATTAATCCTATGGGGTTCTTGGGGGCAAGCAGGACTTTGTGGTTATTATCCAGCTCCAATTTGGAGAAAATCAGCTTATAGATTACAAATAATGGCTCCTCTACCTCACCCAACAGCAACTGGAATAGGACAATCTGGATTATTATGGAGCTTTACAAAGAATATTCCTTTTGTAGGCGATAACTTTAATTATTTACTTTTTAAGAAGAGGGAATGTTGTGCATTTTAATATAAATAATACTCATAGATTAATGCCTTTAGAGAATAGAATAATACTTCATTCTCTTTTAAGCAGTTCATTAGTTAATTATGTAGTTCAACCAGTGGTAGCAGAGGGGAGCAAAATAGCGTTTTATGAAATCTTAGGAAGAGTAAAAGATGTAAATGATGGTGTGTTTCATCCTATACATCAAGGTATAGCGACTAAATATACAAAAATGGTCATATATTATGCTCATAGTTTAGTAAAAAATGGTTTTTTACACAATAACAAGGTTTCTTTTAACATTTCAAATGATGAAGTGAACCAAGATACAGTAAGCCTTATTTTGTATCTCTTTGATACCAAAGAGCTAAAAGATAAAATCATTATTGAAATTACGGAAGATGTTTTAATAGATCATCATAAAGCTTCTTTGCTTGAAAAGTTTAAAGCGTGCGGTATTGAAATAGCATTAGATGATTTTTGCTCAGAAAAATCTGTAAGAGATTTAATTTGCGATTATGATTTTATTGATATTGTTAAGTTTGATGGTGTTTTTATGCAAGCAATCAACAAGGGTAAAAAAGAGCTAATTGATGGATTAAAACACTTAAATTCTTTTGCTAAAACTCTAGGAAAAAAACTGTTATTGAACATATTGAAAATGAGGCTCTATTACTTGCCGCTTATGAAGTTGGAGCAGATTACTTACAAGGTTATCAGCTTGGGAAACCTTATCCAGTTGATTTTTATGAAAGGAGAGTTTAAATTGAAAAAGATATTAGCAATTAGTTTAGTTTTAGCCTCAATGCTTTATGCAGATGACAATAAAACACAAATTTATATGGAAAAATATTTACCAGATAGTAAAATGAAGCAGTTTGAAATATCTCCAGAGGAGCTTCGAGAGAAATCAAAAGGGTTAAACTTAGGAGAGATGAAAACTAATATGGAAATGAACCAGACTGAATTTGATAAAAAGTTTGGGGAAATTCAAACGGTAAAAAGCAAAAGTGCAGATGAGCAAGCAAAAGAGGTATCGGATTTTGTGAGAACAGATAAATTTCAAAAAGGTGTAGCAGAAAATGAAAAATATATCCTTTACGATAAATCTATTGACTGGAGCAAATATACTGGAAAGTACAATAATCAAACCAAAGAGATAATGGAACAACTTGAAACAACAAACAGTCCATTACTCTCTAAAAACAAGTTTCTTAATCCAAATGAAAAGATATTTATTGTTATCAGCTCATCGCTTGAAAAAGAGACTATAAGAAACTATTTTAAAATGCTTGAGAATGTAAATACAGATGTAACATTCATTTTAAGAGGAGTAATTGGTACTCCAAAAAAAATTATGCCAACAATAGAATATATTAACGGATTACTTGTAAAAGATACAAGTAAAGATGTAAATGACCAATCAAATAGATACTCATTCAATGTTGAGATTAATCCTAAAGTTACAAGGAGGTTCGATGTAAAACAAGTACCAGCGGTTTTATTTATTAAGAACTACAATCCAGTAGTTCAAGAGTATAAAGAAATAATCGGAACGCCAGATAAAGATGAGCTTTACTGGATAGCTTATGGTGAAGCAAGTATCGACTATGCTTTAGAACAGATCAATAAAAAAGCAAAAAGTGATGGTATTGAACGATTACTTAAAGCTATGAACCAATCTTATTATAACAAAGGAGAATAACTATGGAATTAAAAGAAACGCTAAATAAGATTTTAGCAAATGCGGAAGAAACACTTGACAAAATGACTGGAGAAACTCCAGAGAGTAGAGCAGCTGCAAAGGAAAAATTTAAGAGCTTCATAAACAAAATGATGGGTGATGAAAAATCTCCAAAAGAAGAGAAAAAAGATGAAAGCAATAACTAAAGCCATCCTTGCGGTGGCTTTGCTACTTCAAGTATCTTCGGCACAGGTGTTTAGCAGTATTTATGATGCAATTCCAGAGGCTCAAAAGCAAGGGAAATTAACAATATTTTTCATATTGTCAAATACTTGCCCTCATTGCCACGAGCTTATGGCCGATGTAAACTCTAATCAAAAATTAGCAAACTACTTAAATGAAAATTTTATAGTGGCAATTACTGATCTTACAAAAGGTGGAAAAGTTCCATCGGATTTACCTTTTAGTGGCACTACTCCTACAACAATGATTATTACTCCAAGTGGGCAAGTTGTTGGTGATCCAATAGAGGGTAAAATTCCCTCAGATATGTTATTGGAGTATTTAGATAAAATTGAGACTTTAAAGAAAAGTTATGTTGGAGGTTGAAAATGAGTAATAATAGTTTGTATGGCATCGATATAGAAAAAACAGTTTTGGCGAGCTATATTGCAGAACCATCACTATTTATCTCATCTAAACTTGAAACAAATACTTTTTTCTTTGCATTTCACAAAAATTTATTCCAAGCTCTTGAGAAATTAAATGACAAAGATTTACCCTTTGAAATAGCATTAATCAAAAAAGAGCTTGGAAATAAATTTAATGATAAATTTTTTAATGATGTTACTCAACAAAAGCCTAGCATAAATATAGACAAGTATGAGAATATCCTTATTGAATTTTATGAAAAAAGACTAATTAATGCAAAATTTGAAGAATTAACATTAAAACTCAATCAAGGACTTAGTTCTCAAGAGATAAAAGCTTTATTGCTTCAAGAAGCTCAAAATATGTTCAATATGAGTGATTATGACCTTTTTGAAATGGAACCCATATCAGAGATCAAAGAGGAGCAAACAGAGTATATATGCGAAGATTGGCTACCAGTTCCAAGAAAAACCGTATCAATGATTGTCGCAAATGGTGGAATTGGAAAAAGTTGGATATTTATTCAACTTGCATTAAGACATTTAATTAAAAATCCAAACGAGAAAGTATTTGCGTGGCTTAGTGAAGATCCAAAAGGATTATCAAGATTTAGAGCTAATTTAATATCAAGTGAAATTCTAAATAAAGATATAAATAAATTTTCAAATTTTATGATTACTGGATCAGAATGGGAGACATTTCATATTATAGAAGAAAATGGCTCTTTAAATAGCAAATTTGAGCTTATGAAAGCAAAACTCAAAGATTGTAGTGTAATTCTATTAGATCCACTTATCGGCTTTTATGGAGGCAATGAGAATAGCAATTCTCAAGCAAGAAAATTTATGCAACAATTTACAAGATGGGCAGCAAGAGAAAACAAAACAATTCTTTTCATTCATCACGCAGATAAACTTGGAAAAGGTAGCAGAGGAGCTTCATCTATTGTTGATGCAGTTAGATTGGTTTATGAAATTGATGTGATTGAAAATAATGATACTCAAAGAAAATTTAAAATAGGAAAAGATAATTATGGAGTAAGCAATTTACTTGGTTGCAAAGAATTTGAGAGAGATGTGTTTCCAAATTCTAAAGAGCAAAAAAAGAAACTAAGAGGAAGAGGTAGAAGATAATGAAAATGAAAAAAAATGAATGTTATCAACCATCTTTATTTGATACTTTAGAAAAGATAGAAAAATCAACCAGTACAGTTGATGAGCTTAGAGTACCTATCTTTGCACCAGTTGTACAAATTGCAAAAAATTCTGGAACTTATAAAGAATTTATTGCAAATAAAAATGTTAGAAAAATTAAAACAAAATGGGGTGAGGTGGAAATAAGAAACAGACTTTTAACTCAAATTCATAAAGACTTATTAGATTTAATTTTTTCATATTCAAAAGAGACAAGAAGATTAGAAAACGGGAAAATTGTTATTTATTTTTCTCAATCTGAAATTATGAGACATTATGGTGATTTAGGGAAAAATCTCAAATGGTTCAGAGAAAAACTTAGCGAAATAAGAGATGCTGTAATCCTTTATAGGGATAATAAGGGAAATGAATTTGATTTCAACATTATTGCCAATAAAGCTTTTGATTTTGAGCAGGATATGTTTGGAATTATACTTGATGATGCTTATGTAAAATTTTATGAGAATGGACTTAGTATTGATTATAAAAAAAATGTTCCAGAACTTCTTAAAGTAGGTAGTCCTTTACTTAGGTCTATTATTCGATTTTTCTTTACCCATAACTCTTTAAATTTGAATGTTGATGATGTTTTACACACCATAGGTTTTCCGATGGAAAGTACAAGAACTGTTCAATTAGCGAAAAAAGAGTTAAAGGAAAGCCAAGACATATTAGAGCAATTTTTCATAGATTATGATGCTTCAAAAAGAATTTTTTATTATAAAGGGCATAAATCAGTTTCTTTTCTTCCCTCAATAACCAAAGAGGATAAGGAGCCGTCTAAAGAACGGCTCTCTTAGCCTCGAAAATCTAAAAAGTTCTAAATATATTCTATATATAGAACTATATATATCTACAAAAAGGTATTAAATTGCTTCGTTTGCAGTATTAAATTGCTTCGTTTGCAGTATTAAATTGCTTCGCTCCTCTATTAAATTGCTTCGTTTAGAGTATTAAACTGTTTCGTTTTCAGATAAATGGCAGTATTAAATTGCTTCGTTTTTTTAAATTATAAGAGAAAAACTATTTTATATCTAAGATATTTTAGAATATAATATGCTAAATGAAAGTTGATTTTTTTGCTTTTGAATAACCTTAGAATAATGTGTTCTAAGGCTTTTGGTAGTATTAAATTGCTTCGTTTTTAGAAATATTGGTCAAGTAGCTTTTTAGCTTTTTCAATGTTTGTTTCGATAACAAGGGAAATGAGTAATAATATACCTACTGGTATTGACTCAATATACATACCTTTTGACAAGGCAAAAATGAATAATGCAAAAAGAAGTATTAAAAATGGCATTATTTTAAACCTTTATATTTTTTGAAAAATTATATCACATAGGAGTTTCAGATATGTTGAAGTTTATTGCAGGTTTATCACTAGCAGCAGTTTTTAGTTTTGGTTCAGAGATAGCAGTTCTTAAAAGTGTAGTTGATGGAGATACACTTTATTTTAAATCTGGAGGCGAAGAAATAAAATGCAGGATTGCTTATATTGATACTCCAGAGAGCAAAGAAAATAAAAAGGCTTCTAAGGATGCCTCTAAATGTGCAGGGATAACATCTGGTCGTATGGTACAGTTTGGTAAAGAGGCTACAACTTTTGCAAAGTCATTTATGAAAATTGGAGATAAATACAAAATTTATGAGAATGGAAAAGATCAATATGGTAGATCTATTTGCATTGTTGAGACACCTTTTGGATTGTTTAATGAAATTATGGTAGGCGAGGGTTATGCAGTTCCGTTTATGGAGTATATAAAAGAAAATGATGTTAAAGAGAGATATGAGAAATTATTAAAACACGCAAAGAGTAATAAAAAGGGAGTTTGGGGGAAAGATCCTAGCGTAATGAATTGTTTATTACGCTAAAGCATATCTCCTTTTCCAAAGATAATCCACTCAGGGTTCACGCCGAACTCTTTGTGCATTTTTTTAACAACACTACATAAGATGCCCCTATCACCACTCTCAATATAAGATAGCGTTCTTTGTTTTAAACCTAATTTAGTTGCAAATTCGTCTTGACTAATACCAAGTTGTTTACGGAGTTGCTTTATTCGCTCTCCCATTTCTCTACATTCTTCTTTATCTTCCATTTTTTTTGTTCCATTTAAGTAGTCATTTAATTTTATTTTAGAATATATTATGCTAAAATCTGATAAAGATTTTTATCAAACACCAAACAAGGAATATTATAGCAAATTATGAAACATAAAATCATTAAACAGCTTGACAAAAGAGGGACAAAAACAAATTTTTTTCTTAAAAAACACAAGCTAAGTAAGGCAGGTTTCTATGGAACTATTGCAGGACAAAGAAAAGATAGGAAAACAATTAATGCCTTAAAAGAGGAGGGTTTATTTGATTGTCTTATTGAAGAATTTGGCGATTTTTTCAAAGAATTTGAAATTTTAGAAACAGAGAAGTAGTTAATGACTATATTGGATGTTTTAGACGAAGTATCAAGACAATATGATGTAGATAGCTACACTATTGTTCGTTGTTTAAAGCGTGCAGTAAGGGATGAACTTGGACTTGGGGAGGTATTTGATAATTATAAAGATGGAAAACTTGATTTTTATGAGGTGTTTGTTGATAAAAATAACCAACAAAAACAAAGGCGTGTAAAAATTACACAAAAAAGACTAAATTATGTAAGAGATAGATTGTATCGCTATATAATTGAGGAAAATACTCAAGAGCGATTAGAAAATATTAAAAGCTCTCTTGCAGCTGATAAAGTCGTAAGAGGCAAAATCGTTTCTAAAAGTGATTATGGTTTGGAAATATCTACAAAATTCGGAAAAGCTTTTGCTCCAATGAATTTATTAAATCCAAAAGAGATAGAAGATGGTAGATATAAAATCGGTATAGATCTTAATTTTCATATACATAAACTTGGTATTAAAAAAAATAAGATCAATATAGTGCTTGATAGAGTAAGTAAATTTTTAACTGAGCATATCATTAAAGAAGTTCTTGGAGATGGATATACAATTTACACGATGCAGAGAATGTTTGGTAAGCGTATTAAAATCTATATCGATAAAGAGCCATCGAAAGAAGAAAGAGAACTTTTGTCAATGAGCTTGAATGAAAAAGTTAAATTTAAACTAATGTAAGGAGGTTAAAGTATGCCAAGTGGTGGAACTGGAAGCGGTGGAACTGGTGGAGCAAATTACGGTGGTGGTAGATTTGCTCATCAAAATGTAGATTTTAAATCAAACAATACTGGTGGCGGAGGTGGTTCCGCTTACGAAAAGCCAAAAAACATCATTAATGCTCTAAGTGAGATACAAAGATACTATGTTATTGAAAGCAGGAGCGATGATTTACCAAAAGAATATTTTACTCTTGAACAAATTTGGGATTTCTTTAAAGTAGGTTTTAAAAGTGGTATTTTAGAGGGATTATTGTTTATTACTCTTTTACCGTTTTTACAAACTATATATCCAAGCTTCAAATTCTTTTTTTTAGGTGATGCAGTCAATGAGCAAGAGCAAATGTTTTTTACAATAGGTTCTTATACTCCTATTGTAATCACAACTATTTTTATGGTTTATCTTTCAAAATATTATGAGGGTGGACTAACTAAGCGTGCAATCTTTGCACTTATCAATGGTAGAAGTGCAACTTTTTTGATTAAAGGTATAGGGATTTATTATCTACTTAATCATATTCAGAGCATTTCTTTAAAAGATCCAAATGTTATTTATAGTTGGATTGACTTTACTCAATGGATTTTTAATCTATTTACAAAAAGCCAAATAACAACGGAAGCGGTTTACCACTACTATTATAAATTTGTAATCCCAGCTCTTGGCGATACAGCAAATGAGATATTGTTTTCAATGATTATATTTGCATTTTTCCCATATTTAACCGTTTTCTATAAGGGTTATGTTCAAAAAAGAGAAAAATTCAAAATGCAAACAGAGTACGAAAATTACTAAGCAAAGGAGAGATAAAATGAAAGATATAAATAAAGAGGTAGATATAGCGTTTGAAAAAAAGTTTTTGGATGACTTTATTGTTATGCTTAAATTATATAAGCCATATTTACACGACAAAATCAATCAAACTGGTGTCATTTCAACAATGATAGGTAAAGCTTTAGGCGTAGATGAACCTCAATACTATTTAGCTGGATATTATGCAAATGTTGGATTGTTAGCAGTTGGTAATTTTATTAACAAAGGAGAGCATTTAAGTGATGATGAATTTGCAGTTGTAAAGAGACATCCAGTTTTAGCAGCTGAGTACCTTGAAAGAAAAGGGTTAAAGTTGTGTGCAGATTTTTCTTATTTTCATCACGAGAAGCCAGATGGTAGTGGATATTTCAAAGAGAGTAACTATCCTAAAGAAGCAGCATATATAAATATTGCAGATGTTTTTCAAGGTTGTGTTACTCCAAAGCCTTACCGTCCGCCTTTAACTATTAGAGAAGCTATTAAAGCAACCCTTGATGATTATAGAAGCTACATTATGATTGATCAAAACGAAGTAGCAGAAATAGAAAAAGTATTGAGAGCGTTTTATGAAACTCTTTGAAAATTGTTGTATTAAAAACAAGATTTTTAAGTCAAAGCAAAAACCTTTTACTACAATCGGTAAAGGTTTTGCTATTGAGGACTATAAACAAAAGAAACTTTTAGACATTAGACAACTTGATGAGAACCGTCCTAATCATACTTTTGTGTTTGGTGCCCCAGGGGTTGGGAAAACAAGATTACTAGAGGGGATGATTGAGCAGGACATTCCAAAGGGAGATAATGTAATCGTAATCGATCCAAAAGGTGATATTGGCTTATTCTCAAAAATGTACCAAATAGCCAAGTTACACGGAAGAGAAAAAGAGGTACTTTTTTTAACTCCAATTTATCCTCAATATTCAATATTCATTAATCCATTAAAGAATTATTACCTTGAGGAAGAGGTTATATCTCATATTGTATCTGGAGTACCTGCAAAAGATGAGTTCTTTTACAATGTGGCTTATGAAACAACAACGGCCATCGTAAAATCTCTTTTGATGATTAGGAGACAAACAAATAATCCAGAACCTATCAACTTTAATGAGGTAGCGAGCTATGCTTACTATGATGGACTTAAAGCTCTTCATACAAATATCTCTTCAATTAAGAATGAGGAGGATAAAGACCGATTGCTCATTTTAATTGAGCAGATACTAGCATCACCGCAGGACTATTTTGCAAAAGTATCATCAACGCTTAGAACGACACTTACGCAAATGACAACTGGAAACATAGGGAAGATAATTGGTAATGTTGATGAGAATATCTTTATAGACAAATTGGAGCAAGGGGAGGGAGTTATACTTTATATCCAAACTGGTTCGATGCTTACAAGACAAGTATCATCTGTAATTTCAAAAGTTGTTATTTCTATGATACAAAGTGCCGTAGGTAGATACTACGCATCTGGAGACTCTTTTGAGAGACGATTAAATCTATATATCGATGAGATGGCTTCATCTGTTTATATGGGGATTGAGACACTTTATGCTCAAGGAAGAGCTGCTAATGTTGCGATTACTGGACTTACTCAGTCTATGGCCGACATCGTTGCTGAAATTGGTAGAGATAGAGCTAATAAACTTTTTGACCTTACAAGTACAAAAATTGTTATGAGGTTAAATGAGAATAGCAGTGCTCAAGTTATTTCAAATCTTGGAGGTACTAGAAAAGGATACTCTCCATTCTTATCATTAAATGGTGGGATTACATCCAGAGAGGTTGAAGAGATTAATATAAAACCAGAGGATATAACAAGACTCCAAAAAAGAGAGTTTTATTACTTTGGTTTTGAGGGCGAATTTAAAGGCAAAACGGCTCCAGTAAGAGAGAGCGAAATTATGATACAGATGCCTAAAATCATTGAAAAGGTGAAATAAGATGTTTTTTTTAGATATGTTTATGGACTTTGTATATAAGCATCCACTAATAAGAAAACTTTTGATGTATTTACTATATACAACAGTTGGTATGATTATGGCAATAATTGGTATTTTGTATGTTGATACTGGAGAAATTATATTTGATGCTGATATTTTATTCAATTCTCAAATTTATGCAGCACTCCTTGATAATCATAGAAATGCTATTTATATGTTGATAGTTTTAGAGCAATTTTTGTTTATCGGTGTACTTCTTTGGCAAAATAATAGACTAAGAAATAGATCAAATTGTTCGGTTAAATATGTTCATATCGAAGATATTGCAAGTATATGGCTTCAAAATCAAAGAATTAAAGAGAATATCAAAAAAGAGGTGATGGCAGAGTCGAAAAAAGAATTTAACACTCAAGAGAAAAAACCACCATTATATGTAAATTTCAAAAAACAAAGAAGTAATGAGTTGTTTAATAATATTGTAATGCCTCATATTGACAGATTGCTTGATGAGGAAGTTGATATTATCATAGAACTTTTAAAACTTATAGAAGATAAAGGAATAGATACTCCAAGTGTTGTAAGCTTTACAGAAAAAGATCCAGAAACAAAATACAAAAAAGACATATTAACGGAAGATGGACTTACATCTTATCAAATACTTAGAAAAGTCTCTTTGTATGATCATACTTTAAATGTTGTAAATTCAATCTATGAAGAGCTTAAAAGACACAGTAAGACAAACTATGTACTTTTACTTGGAAAAGCTATTATTGCAGCACTAGCTCACGATATTGGAAAAATTAAGAAAATGGAAGAGAGACTTGAAAATGTATCTCCAGAGATATTCTCTTCTCAACCTCACCATCAAATTTCAAAAATCTTTTTTATGAAGATGTATCCAAATTACAGAGATAGAAAAATTGTTATTGAAGCTATTGAAAATCATCATTCCATCAAAGTTCCAAGTGGTAATGACTTAATCAAGTTATTAATTACGGCAGATAAGGGAGCGAGAGATTTTGAGATAGATGAATATTTCAAATCAGATGGAAAACAAGAAAAACTGATCTCAAAAAGGGAGAAAAAACAAGTTGCATTAAATGACAAGGAGCAAGAACCAGTAATCATTGATGCACAAACAGTTGAAACAGATAAGAACCAATCAAATGACGAAGAAAATAGGGTTTTAAGAGAAGCTCTTGCAAATGCAATTATTGAAAAAAGGTTAATCGAGGATAAAGCTTCTAAGTGTCATTTAACAAGAGCATATACAAGAGCAACTTATGATCAAGAAGTGGAAAAATATTTTAATGAAAATAAAGACACTTTGGCACTTGCGTTTATAGATGCAGATAAGTTTAAATCTATAAATGACACATACGGCCATCATACTGGAGATGAAGTTCTTAAACATATGGTAGATACTATGTTTAAAGCTACAAGAGATAATGATGGAAGAGTGTATCGATATGGAGGAGAAGAGTTTTTAATACTATTCCCTAAAATACAAAAGGAAGAGTTTGAGGCTCAACTTGAAAAGCTTAGAAGTCAAATAGAACAAAGCTCATTAAGTATTGACGGAAAAGATATTAAATATACGATTAGTATTGGAGCTGGACTTGCAAAAGATTATAGCAATGTAAAAGAACTTGCTAAAAAAGCAGATGAAGCAGTCTATAAAGCAAAAGAGCAGGGAAGAAATAGAGTTGTTTTTGCAAATGCTGAAAAGTCTAAAGATGAAACCAAAGAACCTCAACAACCACAAACAAAAAGAATAGTTGCCTTAAATGATTTTGGTATAGCTGATGATTTCACAGATATGATGGAGGAAAATTTAAACAATCAACTAAAGCAACCAGAAAAACAGACAGTAGTAGTTAAAGAAGAACAAAAAAAGAAGAAAGATTTACCTCAAAAAAAAGCTAAACAAACCAATATAGACTTTGATGAGGATAAAGATTATGAAACTGATGAGGCTTTTAATATTGAGGAGTATGAAAATAGAATACTTGAGGAGCTAAAATTAAAGATTAATACTAGCAAAGATTTTGGTTATAAAATGATGTTTTATTCAATCTCATATAAAGATATGATTTTATTCAATCTTAGTACGGTTACAGAAGCGGTTGAAAATGCAGTAGGCTTTAAAAGTAATAGCAAAGAGCTTACAATGTATTTTATAAGAGAATATAGAAAAAGAGGGGATATAGGTTTCGTTGATATTGCAAATAATTATATAACATCAAAATTTTATATAGAGTTTAATGGTAAAACTATTGATTTTGATGCCGTACCAATTTTTGCTAGAGTTTTTGATATGAATGAAAATGACCTTTATCAATTAAAATTATCAGACGATAATACAAAAGATGCAAGAGTCTTAACAAGTAGTGAGGTAGAAAAATGAATGAACTTTACATCTGGCATTTTGCAGGAATAGTGTTGGTCGTAATGCTCTCACAATTCAAAAATAGATTACTTGATAAAGGTGGAATATGGAGTGTGTTCTTTTGGGGAATTATGGATACACTCCCTCACGAAACGGCTCATTGGATAGTAGCATCTTTAACTGGTGGCCGTCCTTATGGTTTTTCAATAATTCCTAAAAAGATACCTTATGTTGATGCAAGCGGACAAGATAGAATTTTATGGGATTTTGGAAGCGTTCAAGCTTATGTATCTTTTTATAATGCAGCTGCTATTGGTATGGCTCCACTTATGTTACTTGGAGGGGCTTTTCTAACTTACACTTATTATTTTGAGTTTATGCCAAATGAATGGTGGAGTATATTACTTTTTTACTGGATTTTATATATTCTTATTGCTAACTCAATGCCTAGTACACAAGATTTTAAAGTAGCATTATCCCAAAATAGTTGGTTGTTTTATTTGATATTTATAGGTATTGGTTTTATTGCTTATGAATATGTTATTAAAGAGTTAATAAACAAAGGAGGTATTTAGTATGTCAAAAAAAACTAAAAAAAGAGTGGATATGCTTAATAAGTCTAATTCAAAAGTTGTCTATCTCGATACAAGAGAAGCAGAGCTTATGTATGAACTTCTTATTAAAACTAATGATGTTTTCAAGGATCTTAGAAAAGCAGGAGGAAATCAAATTGAATTTAACGAAGCAGATGCAATAATTAAAAAGTTCCAGAATATGATGCTTAAAACATCCGATGTCTTGAGTTTTATATCAGACAAAACTGGAAAGGAGTACAGCGAGCCATTTATGCTTGCAAAGATTAGAAACGATTTATCAAAAGGAGAATAAAAAGATGAAATTTTTGTCAATTATTTTTTTTATATGTAATATCACTCTAATGGCAAATGCAAATTATTACGAAGAAGCAGGAAAGCATTTTGGTATAGATCCAAGGTTGCTATGGTCTATTGCTAAGATTGAAAGCAAACATAACCCAAATGCAGTAAATGTTAATACAAATGGTACCGAAGATATAGGGATAATGCAAATAAATACTGTACATCTTCCATCCCTTGAAAAATATGGTATCTCAAGAGATGATTTATTTGAACCAAGGACTAACATATTCGTTGGGGCGTGGGTACTTCAAGGATGCTTCAAAAAGCACGGTTTTAGTAAAAATGCTATTACTTGCTACAACGGAAGAATAAAAGATAATCCATACGGAGACAAAGTTTTAAGTGCATTTTTTGAAGCGGAAAAAAAATATGCCTCAAACTAATTGACTTTTTAGAATGATTTTTGCTAAAATTCAGCATTATTATATCTTTATAATAAGTTGATGAAGTTCAACAAATCAAAATACGCACCGTCCGTATTTGTTGGACTTGTTAGGCAATACCTAATAAATGAAGAACGGTAATGTGGAAATATCGGTTATTTTACATTAGCCGATGTAAAACCCCTCTAATTGCGGGAAAGTACCCTTATATGTAAAATACAGAAAAAGGGATAACCTTGATACGGTTACTTGAAAGTATCACAAGTATTAGTTAATACTTGATAAGTCTTGCTTGAGAAAAGCGTAAGCTCCTCGTTCACAATATTTTTATTGTGTTCACCGCACTTGCACAGAAATGTAAAGCCTTAATTTATAAGGTGCAAGGTAGCAACATCGGTAATGCGATGTGGATGGTAAAAACAGCAAGAATAGAGACAATCTAATAAACGCAGCGAAGATCCTAAGTCATATTGATATGGATTGTGTTCAGAGACTATCGAAAGCTATCCTTGAGAGTTTTCAAGGAGAAAATAAGGCATAAAACTTTTTATGCACGAAGCAAGTAGAGTAAACTGCAAAACGCTTACACTTATATTCCTCTTTTACTGAAAAAATCAAACACAAACACAAACACAAAATGAAAAAATGAGGAGAAATGACAATGGCAAAAGAAAAATTCAATGGGCAAAGAAATGAAAGACGGTTTGAGTCAAGAGATAATTATTCAAGAAATAATAACTCAAGAGATAACCAAACAAATGACAGAAGAAACCCAGCAAAAGATAGAGTTCAACAAAAAATTGAACTTTTACAAAAACATCCAAACGCACAAGTTTTCGTACGAAATTCAAAAGTAGGCGATCAACTTTTTAGAGCAATCAAAATCATTGATGCAGCCGACACTAACATTAGAGATGAGTGGGGCTTCAATGTAACTGAAACGCAAATGAAAAAATGGAATGATGACATCCAAAAACTAATCGAATTGGCAGAAAAAGTAAGAGACGCTGGTATCGAGCTTGTTGCCAATAGTAAAGATGTTAGAGATGTAGAGGTAATGGCTCTTAAAAAAGAGGTTAGTGATTTTCTTGATAAAAAAGCTGTAAAAGAAACAGCAAAAGAGTCAAGTGTAGCTGATAAAAAAAGCTCTAAGTAAAAATTAAAATGGCGGTGAGCGTAATATAAGTGTATAGGCAGTTGAAACGGGGGGCTTTACTATTTTCCTTTTGGGAAATAGTATTGAATATATAGTCCGTTCCTTATGGAGACATAGGGCAGTCCTTATAATAAAATTCTTCAAAAATACTTCAAAACAAATCTTCAAAACTTCACACAAAAAAAATCTTCAAAACAAAACTTCCATTGCAGGAAAACATAATATGAGTATTTTGATATAAGGACGAGCATAGAAATTGCGGATCTATGCTGAACTCAAAGTAATGGTAGTCCAAATTATGGACTTAGAAATGACTTTAATGATGCAATGGAGGTGAAAAAATCACACAGAAATGACTTAATGGGTAGCAAAATGGGAAATGTAGTTGAACCAAATTATCTGGTTCTTTAAAATGCAAAATGCAAATTTAGTCTCAAAATGAGACTTTCACAAAATGACAAAAATGGAGAAATGTAAAATGAAAACAGTAATGTTTGCAATGGTATTTTTAGCAGCGTTAAGCTTTGGTAAAAGCTTTGTATCCAATATGGATAAAACTATTGACGGTATGCAAGCTCACAACAACCAAATTGAAGCTTACTACGCTCAAATAAATACTAAATAATGGAGGAAATGCAAAATGGAATTTACACGAAATCTAAAGGGAACATCTCAAGAAGCAGATGAGCTTTTTGAAAACTTCAATGTAAGATGGATAGAGCCAGCTGGAGATGGAAAATTTAAAGTAGTGTTAAGAGTTAGAGAGGAGTTTAAAATTCCACGAACAAACTCTATGAAAAAAATGAGAGATGAGTTAGTTTCGCAAGGCGAATATTACAAACTCAATCAAAAGTAAAATGGGAGAAATGACAATGCAAAATATGGAAATAATTGATGATAATGGAACAATTCACACTGGTTGTGAAGAAGAGATGAGAGCTGCTTTTGCTGCAATGATTGATAATACTGATTACTTTGATACAAAGAAAGCATTTAGAGAAGCTAAAAAAACTTATGCCACTGAGTGGACTGGTGATTTAAAGCTTATAGTTGTGGTGGAGGTAGCAAAATGAAACATATCATTGAAATAACAACAGAATGGTGGAACAACGAAAATCCAAAAATTGAAATCAAAACATCTCATAGAGAGGTTTTAGAGGAAGAGGGGATTAATAGAGTTGTAGAAATGATGAAAGATGGTTATACAAGTGGTGAGTTAAATCATAATCTTTGCTTGGATCAAAATGATCCAGACGAGGGAATTGATTACTCTGGTTTTTGGTCATTAACGACTAAAACAATAGCTTAATGCAAATAACAAAATTAATGAAGAAATGGAGAAATGACAATGTTTAATACAGTAATTATGGTAGGGAATTTGACTAGAGATATTGAGTTGCAATATACTCAAGGTGGTGCTGCAATAGCTAAATCGGCAATAGCTACTTCTTATAAGTACAAAACGCAGAATGGTGAACAAAAAGAGGAAGTTTGCTTTTTGGATTTTACAATCTTTGGCAGAACGGCGGAAGTTGCTAATCAATACTTGAAAAAGGGATCTAAGGTTCTTTTGGAGGGTAGATTAGTATTTGAACAATGGACGGCTCAAGATGGTAGTAATAGAAGTAAACACTCTCTTAGAGTAGAAAATATGAAAATGCTTGATACTCAACAAGGTGGCAACACTCAAGAGCAAAATCAAGGTTATGGTTCGGTACCGCAAAATCAAGGAAGTTATAATCAACCTCAAAATGGTGGATATAACAATAACTATCCTCAACAAAAGCAGTATCAACAGCAACAACCAAGACAAGCTCAAATGCCTCAAAAAAATATCCCAGAAATAGATATTGATGAAGATGAGATACCGTTTTAACGGTTCTCTCTTCCCCTAAAATTACAAATCACAATAAATGGAGTAAATGATGAAAATGGAAAATGAAAATGTAGCAAATGTAGCGATTGTAAAAGGATTTATCCACGCTATCGCTTTACCGTTATTCTTAACGGTTGCCTTGTCTAATATCTTTATTGGCTTGGCTTGGATTATGTTTGTAAGCTACTTATATACAAGAGTATTTAAAGAGAAGCCAGCAGCTTATTGGTTCTTTGGTTTTGCAAAGGGAATGGTTGCTTTTTTCTTAATATTTGTGTTGCTAATTTTAGCTTCAACATTACAATAAGGTGGATGTTATGACTTATTTAAGTGGACTTAGCATCTTAACGCCTGATATGGCAGAAATGTATCGTAAAAACCGAGACCAAGTTAATGAAGAAATGGAGAAATGTAAAATGGAAAAACAAGTGATTAAGAAATCAAGACTTGAGGCTTTTATCGAAAGAAATTTACCAAAAGTATTAAAGGAAGAAAGTATTGCATCTCTAGGGGATAGAAAGCAGTATGTGGGTAGTAGTGATGTAGGAGGTTGTTTAAGAAAATCATATCTTGATAAAGTAAGAGACACTGAATATGATATGGCTACTTTGATACGGTTCGAGCGAGGCCATCTTTCAGAGGGCATTGTAAGAAAAATGCTTACTGGACTTGAGGTGCAAGAACAAGTAGAAGTTAAAGGAATGGTTCACGGCTTTGGCTTAAAATCACATATTGACTTTATGCTGGAAAACAAGGACGAATGCGTTGTTGTTGAGGCTAAGAGTGTTGGTTCATCCATCACTGAGCCTTATAGCTCTTGGGTTCTCCAAGTGCAGTACCAGTTACACTTGCTTAAAATTAATCGTAATAAGCCCGTAAGAGCTTATATTATAGCGATTGATTTAAACAGCGGATGGTTTAAGACTTTTGAAGTTGCATATAATGAGACACTTGCACAAATGGCTCTTAGAAGAGCTACGCAGTTGATCAATGCAATTAAACAAAATCAAGAGCCAAATGCTGAGGAGCAATTATATTGTTCAATGTGTCCGCATAAAGCGGATTGTCCTTTAATGAACGCTGGTGTTGTAGAGGTTCAAGGTGATATGCAGCAGTTGGCCAGAGAGCTTGCTGATTTAAACAATCAGAAAAAAGAGCTTGAAAAGGTACTTGATGCTAAAAAAGCGGAAATGGAAGAGTTTATGAGAACAGCAAAAATCCAAAAGGTTAGAGCTGAGAATAATTTTATTTCCCTTACTAACGACCTTTCTTACTCTTCGATTGATACGAAAGTGTTAAAACAAGAAGAGCCAGAATTGTATGAGCAGCTTTTAGGTAAATACGGTAAAGAAACATCTCGTAAGGGATATATTCAAGTTAAATAAATGGAGGAATGACGAAATGACTATTACACATTATGACAATGACATCAAAAGAGCGAGTGGCTTCTTTGACGAGAACGGTAATCCAGATCCTTATTGCGTTTACGCAGATAGCGGTCAAGGATGTAGAACTGTATGGTTTAAAACAGTTGAGGCGGCAAGAAAAGCAGTATTGAGCGAAGATGGTTTAAAGCACGGACACGATTTATTTGATTGTACGAAGTGTGGATGCCACTATTCGGTTACTCAAGAGGGATTTAAAAAATATCCTATGCACGCTTGCTCTGATGTAAAAATGGCTTACGCTAAGAGCTTTGAAAAATAATGATGAAATGAGGTAAATGTAATGACTAGAAAACAAATGCACAGCAAAGCTAAAAAGTATATGGCGGATCTTAAAAAAGACCTTGATCAAGAAATTGCTAGGTTGATTGATAGTGGAGCGATAGATTTCGATTTAGAAGATCCAAGATCATTCGGAAAAGTAAAAGCTATATGCAAAGCAGCAATGGAAAATGTAGCAGATAAGGTGTCTCACTTTAGCAGTGAAACAAAAGAAGATTATCTTAATCTTAAAAAATTCTAATCAAAAAATAAATGATGAAATGGAGAAATGACAATGGAAAATAATATGACAGTAAGAAAAAACAGTAATGGAAATGTAGCGGTTGTAGGTGAAAGATGGTTAAATGAGCAAGAAATTGAGTTTGTAAAAAAACAATTTTTCCCACCTAATACCAAGGACAATATGGAGGTTCAGTATTGTCTTGAAGTTGCTAAACAGTTTAATCTAAATCCAATCACGAAACAGATTTATTTTGTTCCAAGAAAGGCTCAAGATGACAACGGAGTATGGCACGAAAAGATAGAACCTTTAGTTGGTAGAGATGGCTTTTTGGCAATCGCACATAGAACTGGAGCTTTTGGAGGTATTGAAACAATATCTACAATTAAAGAGGTTCCTATCCGTGAGAACGGTCAATGGAAGATGAAAAAGGATCTTGTAGGTATCTGCAAGGTTTGGCGAACAGATAGTGAAATGCCTTTTATTGTTGAAGTTGCATACGGTGAGTATGTACAAACCAAAAAAGACGGTGAACCGACTAAATTTTGGTCAAGCAAACCAGATACGATGATAAAAAAGGTTGCGGAGTCTCAAGCTCTTAGAAAAGCCTTTAATATATCTGGATTGTATTCCCCAGAAGAGGTTGGCGTTGGTATCGATGATAGAGGAAATGTAACTATTGATGTTGAAACGGTTGATGCTTCAATAGATGTAGAAGCTGAAAATCAAAAGCTCGTAGAGCAAGAGATGGCAGCACTTAATCAGTTAGGGCTTACTTGTGAGTTTAAAGATGGCTATGTAAAAGTAGTTGGTAAAACTTATGGTAAAACCGAACAACTTAAAACGCTAGGATACTCTTATAGCTCAAATAAACAAATTTGGGTTAAAAAGTTATCTTAAATCTTCCCCCTTACTCTTAGCCAGCTCCTTGGGAGCTTGGCTTTCTTTTTACTAAAAATCAAATAAATCAATGACAAAAATGGAGAAATGGAAATGAAAAATGTAACAGTAGGATTTATATGCAATGTTTATCAACATACTATCAATAGTGATGGTGATTGGGATGGTTATGAAACTCAATGGACTGTTAGAGCTGAAACACTTGAGGAAGCTGAGGAATTGCTTTGGAGCAAATGTAATATGCACACAGAGCCGTCCGACTTCATAGAGTTTGTTAATCCAATCGATCACGAAATCTATCCTATTGAAAAATATGATGGTATGAGTGCTGAAATCGCTAAATACTTGAGCGAAGCAAAGGAAGCTAATCGAAAAGAGCAAGAGCTTTTAGAGATAGCAAAAAGAGCTAAAGAGAAATTTTTGGAGTCGCTTAAAAAAGCAACAATGGCTACAAGAATGACTTTTTTAGATAGAGAAATGCCTTACTTGGCTTAATACAAAACAAAATGATGAAATGGAGAAAATGACAATGAAAAAATATAGAAAAAATGCTAATGGTAACAATATTAAAGACACACTTCACGATCTTGTACAACTTATGATCGATGAAATGGAAAATGGCACGGGTGAATGGGTTAAAAGTTGGTCGGCTCCTAATGGGTTCCCTCAAAATATGGTGTCTAAAAAACATTATAGAGGATTTAATTCAATCCACTTATCAATGGTTGCTTCAAGAAAGGGTTATGTAGCTCCTTATTGGCTTACATTTAATCAAGTTAAAGAGCTTGGTGGTATGGTTAAAAAGGGAGAAAAATCTACGGACATCTTTTTTTATAAATTCCTTGATAAATCTGAGACTATTAAAGATGAAGAGACTGGCGAAGAGCTTGTTAATCTCAAGCATATACCTCTACTTAGAATGTACAAGGTGTTTAACATCGAGCAAACTGAGGGTATAGAGTATGAACTTCCAGAACCTAACATCAATAATAATGAACGCTATATAAATGCAGAGGATTTTATCCAAAGCACTAAAGCGGACATAAGATACGGTGGTGATAGAGCTTTTTATAGGCCATCTGATGACTTTATACAAGTACCAGAAATCCAATTCTTTACCGACAGCGATAATTACTATGCAACGCTTTTGCACGAACTAACTCACTGGACTGGCCACGATACAAGATTGGATCGTGATAAACACAGTAGATGGGGCGATAATACCTATGCCTTTGAGGAGCTTATTGCGGAGCTTGGTGCAGTGTTCTTATGTTCTCATCTTGGTATTAGTATCGAGAAGAATAGACATCCAGAATATCTACAAAGTTGGGTTAGATCATTAAGAGAAGATCCTCAAATACTTTGGAGAGCAGCATCAAAAGCTCAAGAAGCGTTCGACTATATAGTTAAAGCAGCAGAGGATAACTCAAAATATACTGTTTGGGTTGGTGGTACAGAAGTTACAGATCAATATTTGGATAAATCAAAAGCCGAAGAGATAGCTCAAAGCTATATCGCAAATGGTTACGATGATGTTCAGATAGCAGTTGCATAAGAGAGGTGTGAAATGAGTGGAATGAAAATATTACCGACAAAACACTTTATTGAGAGACTTGGTGAGCGAGCCTTTGATTTATCAGTTATTGCAAAGCTTCATATGGAGTTAGCAAAACAACCTAATGCCAGAATACTTGAGGTATCTACTGGAAATGCAACAGTTGTAGCTGAAATTAAAGAGAATGGTGTAGTTAAGTTGATCACTGGTTGGATCGGAAATAGAAAAAACAAAATGGAGAAATGACAATGGCTTTAGTAAGTAGAGTTTCAAGATACGAATTTGATATTGAGTTTAAGGATATGACTTTTAGTGCTTCCTTAAATAGTGGTTTTGGAGTGTTAAATGATGCTCTAAAACATAATGATTGGGAGATTAAGTTCCCTACTGAAATATCAAAAGAGGATAGAGAGATAGTTGAAGATTTTTTAAACAACTATCAAGGTGATTACGAAGCTGAAACGATAAATATATTTGAAATGGAGAAATGACAATGGAATGGGATGTAATAGATACATATACAAGAGCGGAAGCAATAGAGGATGGTGTTTTAATTGATGTAACTGAAATGGCAAAAGAGGCTAAGATTAAATATCCAGTCGCTTTAAGCGAGGCAGTTTATGCAAAGATTGAAGATAAACCAGACATTGAAGATATTGACGGACGAACTTGGGATGTAGTATGGATGCTCAGATGTGCCATCACTGGAGCAATTCCATCAAAAAAAGTCGGTGAGAGTTTGATTTTTTACAAACTTATTCTTAACGACAGTAATGTTGATTATAGTAACTTCAAGCCTAAAGAGATCACTCTTAAAGCTTTGGTGCACGGTGGTGATGCTGGCGAGCCAGTTATTACAGTTATGTTGCCAGAGGAGGATTGATTATGGCTAGAAGTTTTGAAAAAGAAAGAGAAAATGTAAAGTATAAAGAGTGTGGCTCATTTAATGTAGCTTTGGACTTCGTGTTGTTTAAAGATGACAGCAGTGAGTGGCAAGTTAGCATAGAGTGGACTGATGGTGCTCCAAGTACAGATATGGATTATAAAACTTATGATGAAGCTCTAGCGGAATATAACCGTTGGGGTTTTTAATCTTGCAATAATGAAGAAATGGAGAAATGTAAAATGGATAAAAAACAGTTAAAAATCATCACAAAAGAGTATGCAGAGTGCTATACGAAGCTTTTAAACAATGAAATTAAAAAGTTGATTGAAAGTGAAATTATAGAAGCTGATATTGATTGGGAAAGAGCGTATGAGTTGCGAAGAGCAATAACTAAGGTCGCATTGGAAAATGTAACTTCTAGGATATGGGATTTTCGATTAGGTGTTGAAGAAGATTATAAAAATCTTCAAAAACTGTAATAAAACAAATGATGAAATGAGGTAAATGAAAATGAGAAATGTACAAACTATTACAATAATAGGACACGAGGTTAATATCAACCCATCAATAGAAACTTTGAATGGTGCTAAATATGACGATGTAATCGAGCGTATTAATCAATCAATACTAGATGGCAATGATGCAGGTGATTTTGAGTCTTTTGGTATTCAATATGAATGGGAAGTTAATCACTATCAACCAAGTAAAATATACACTGTAATTATTTATGCAGTATTCGGAGGAATAGATAGTGTAGAGAGCTTTAATTCTGAAACAAGTGCTTATAAATATTTTTTCGATTGGGTTAATGAAAACAATACGGAAAACTTAGTTTTTGATGATGTATCAAAAGCTTTGGAGTGGTTTAGAAGCAATGAGGAAAAGCTTGACTATACAATCGACTTCTTTGAACATTCAATAAAAAATGAAAATGAAATGCTATCTACTGGAGGTGCATTATGCAAAGCGTAGTATCTTATCCAGATAGAGGAAAATGGGGAAAATCAAATTGGCGTGGTAACACATCTGGCCATATTATCGTTGATCTTATTGATCACTTCAAACCTAAACTTTTTGTTGATGTTTGTGAGGGTAGCGGTACTAGCGGTGAGGTGTGTAAAGATATGGGGATCCAATATGTAGGGCTTGACTTGCATAAAGGTAACGACTTCACGAGAGACTTTGTTCTCTCTCAGTTGCCTCGTCCTGCTGATATATGTTTTTCTCATCCGCCTTATGCAAATATGATCCAGTATTCTGGAGCAGTATGGGGAAATAATCCAATAGACGGTGATACTTCTTTATGTGGAGCTGATGAGTTTATAGAAAAATCACAAGTGATGCTCTTAAACCAGCGTGAAGCTACACGAGATGGAGGTATTTATACAACGCTAATCGGTGATATGCGTAAAAATGGTGAGTATAGATCGTTTCAGGCAGATTTTATCCAGATGATGCCAAAAAGCGAGCTTTTAAATGTTGTAATCAAGGTACAACACAATATGATGAGTAATAGCACACAATACAATGGAGCTAGGTTCATTCCAATTACTCACGAGTACCTTATCATCTGGAAAAAAACGGCTAAATCACTCTTTGCAGTTACTTGGGATAAAGCTAAAGAAATTAAGAGACAAATTGCAGCGACTTGGCGTTCTGCTATTCGTGTTGCTTTGATGAAACTTGGTGGAAGAGCTGCTCTCAAAGATATTTATGCCGAAGTCGAACAAATCGCTCAAAATCTAATCCAAAACAATAAAAACTGGCAAGCAAAAGTGAGACAGCAGTTGCAATATCACTTTACCAGTGTTGAGAGAGGAGTATGGGCAGCATAAAAATTCATAAATGGAGAAATGTAAAATGGAAAAATACGACTTAGACAAATTGAATGAATTGGATATTGTAGAAGTGTTGGAGGCGATGGGTGCTAAACCATCAAAATCAAATAAACTATTGCATTGTCCTAATACAAATGCTCATTCTCACGGAGACAAACATCCGTCTATGGGCTTTGATAAAGGGAAAAATATATGCAAGTGTTTTGTATGCGATTTAAGTGGTAATCCAGTTACTGTTGCAACTAAACACTTTAATAATGACTTTAAAAAAGCTTGTGAGTTTCTACACGAAACTTTTGGGGTACCGTATCTTAGCGGCGAAGTATCTCACCAGCCACACAAGCGAATACAACCGCCAAAACCAAAAGGAAAACAGTATTGGTCTTTTGATAGCAATAAGAAATTTGCAAAAGTGCTTATCAAAGATTTTCTCCCTAAATACCCTAATATGAGTGAGCTACAAAGATTAAAACTTATCTATACTTTTGTATATCGGTTCAGTTTAACAACTGATCAGAGAGGTAAGTTATCTTGGTACAGCTCAAGGGGATTAAGTGGTAGTAAATTTTTGGAGTATCTTGGGTTTCTTTCAAAAAGCGACATCGATAACTTAGTGGAGCAGCTATTAAAATACTTTTCTTTAGAAGAGTTACAAAGATTGAAATTGCTTGACCTCGTAGGTGGGTGGAAGTACGGCTACAATGTAGTTGTAGTGCCTTCCTTTGATTTATATAGCGATATGATAGAGGGCTTTATGCTCAGATATACTGATAATCGTCCTAAAGGGAAAGAGGTAAATGTGTCTTGCACAGATATAGCTTTTCCATTGCCTTTTGGACTAGGGAGAAAAACACTTCAAAAGTGTAAGACTCTTTGGCTTACAGAGGGGCATATAGATGGTTTATCAATCGCTACTCAAAGTGAGTGTTTCGTATCTTTTGCAGGTACTTACTCTTATAAAGAGGAAATGCTTGGTTTATTGAGAGGGAAAACAGTAATTGTTGCATACGATAAGGACAAAGCAGGACAAGAGGCTCAAGAGGTTCTTATTGAACGATTACAAAAAGCTGGAGTAAATTACAAAATAGCTAGTTGGGATGCCAAAGATGGCGAGGATCTAAACGACTTGCTAGTAAATGGGAAAATTAAAAAGATCCAATTAATATAAAAATCAATGACAAAAATGGAGAAATGTAAAATGGAAAATGTAGTAAATGAAACAATGGAAACATCAAGCCAGTTATTTGAACTTGTAGATTTTGGTGCGGCTTTAGAACCGTTAAAAAGAACACATCCTCAAAGTTGTGATTGTGGTGGTTATGGCTATATGCAAATTGACTATCTTGACAAAGATTATGATGGAGTGTTTCCTACACAGTTGAGCTGGATAAATTATGCCAATAAAGTTGATACAGATGGTGGTTCGTATATCTTATCTAAGATGCTTGGAGGCTCAAAAAAGCTAAAAGGCGACATCGGTTATTGTCAAGTTGAGAGGGAAGCGTGGTATGAAGATATTTGTACTATGACATTTAAAGAACCAATCAAAATGGTAGTAGGTGGTTATAGAACTGGAGACGGTAAATGGAAACATATCATCGAGGAAGTAGATTACATCAAAGGTGAGGTTACTTACGAATGGCTTTGGAAACAAGGAGACTCAAGAGCTTCGGCTATTGAAATTTACTTACACATCAAAGATTATGGCAAACTTGATGGAGGTGTAAAATGTGCGTAATGACAAATGATTTAATAGGTAAAAGAGTAAAACTCACAGAAGAGTTTGCTACTGAGTATTACTATGATAAACCTTATGTAAATAAGGTTCTTATAGTTGTGGACTTAATACTTTCTTACAAAGAAGATGACATCAAAAAAGAGTTTGGATATAACAGAGTTGTTTTAAAAGATGATGATGGGAATATCTACGATGATGACATTGAAGAGTGGGGAGTAGAAGAGGTTACAGCAAATGAGACAACTTTTGAAGTTTGTCCGCATTGCAATGAAGAGGTACAGCTTGAGTCTAAATTTGAGGCTCAAGTTTGCCCATCTTGCAATACCATTATTTTACCGTGCTCTATATGCCCCGTAAATGATAATTGTCTTAATTGTCCGCTTTCAAATCATAGTGTAGAAGATGTTTACAACAAGCATTTTAATAAGATGCTTGAGGGAACTGGTTACACGGCTTGCTTTGTTGAAACATCGGAGCTTTACGGTGAAGATGATGACGAAGTAGATGAGGATGATCCTTATTATATGATGCCTATGTATGAGGCTCATATTGAAGATGAGAACGAGGACGAGCTAGATGATACTTGGACTGGTAGATATTGCGAAGCTGCATCCGTAGCTGAGGAACTTGAAGCCTTTATAAGTGAATTATTGGAGCAAAAAGAGGATAGTAGTGATGAGGGAGAAAAACAAATCATAGGAATACAAGATGTTGAAAGTTCACAAGCTTTTGAAATCGTTGAAGAGCTTATTGAAAAGTTTAACTCTGGAAGATTGATACATTTTGATCAAAAGAGTGCTTTGGTTCTTTGGTATCACACATCTAAGAATGAGTATATCGTTCATAATGTGTACAAAGGATTAGACAAATGGGTTCTGGAGAACGGCAATTATCTTGATGATGCAGACGATGCAATGTTGGCTTTTCTTAAAAGAAAAGGTAAAAAACTAAGCATATCTGTAAACCTATCGGAAGAGGACATTGAAGATTTACGAAGTGGATCTGTATTCAACTGGACTTATCCAGATGAAAGTGGTATTGAGGTAGATGTTGAGCTTTTCCAAGGCGATGAAGAAGCTTAAAACACAAAAATAAATGATGAAATGAGGTAAATGAAAATGGGAAATTTAATAGTAAATGAAAATGATGTTGGATATGTAAAGCTATACGCTGATGACTTTAAAAATTACAGTGATTTTAAACAATATTGGGATACTCCTAATGTTGAAAGCTTTGAAGATGATCAAGTGCTAATGTTTAGAACTTTTGATTTAGAAAGAGTAAAAAAGACTGTATGGATTTTAGAGCAATATGATATTTGGTTTTCTAGCTCTTCGAGAAGAATTTGGGGTGTTTATTCATCACGAGAAAAAGCTCTTAAAGAGGTAGGACACGGTACAGATAGCTGGAGCAAAGACTACTATGAAAATGGAACTAATCAATGGAAATCTGATACTCTTGAGTGTGGGATTATGGTTAGAGAAATTAGCTTAGATGAATTTGGGGAGGTGTGAAATGTGTCTATTATCAAAATTAAAAATAGTTGCAGGAACACTTCTTTTGGCCAGCACTCTTGCAGGTGGTAGTATGTTAGCAATGGAACATTTTGCAGACAAAATGCTTGGCCATAAAATTGCAGTAGCGATTGGAGGTATGTAAGATGTGTATGTATTGTGATAACAAATCAAATAAAGTAGAAGCAATAAAAAAAGAAATTGCGGAAGCGAGACAAGTAAGCAATCTTGGCGTAGAAGAGTTGTGCGAGAAATTGAACAATATCCTTGATGAAACTGAGCATTTTGCTTGTGATATTTGCGGTGAGGGAATGTGTGATGAGTGTTATGACTTAGATGTAGAACACGATTTACATTATAACCGTCCTTTAGACTTATGTGATGATGAGAAGCAATTTGAACTCATTACTAAAGCTTGTGGAGGAGAGCCAGAGTATCTTTGCGAAAAGTGTTTAGGAAAAATTATGGAGAAGAAAGAGACATATAGCATATATGCAATAGGCAATGATGGTTCTACTGAAAACATTGAGTCAGGCCTAACTCGTTCTCAAGCTAAAAAAATTAAAGATAAATTAACTCAACAACTGAAAGATGGTGTGTATATTAATACTACTACATCATTAGACATTGTAACAGAGTTTGATTTTGATGAGCTTTAGAATTAAGGAATGATGCGATGGATAATACAGTTACTCAAGAACAATTCAGATTATTACAAGGCTTTATGCTTCATTGTTGGGCAGTTTATCACGAAAAAGCCAATAAATTTTTTGGTTTTTGGGCAGAGCAACTTGACGAAGCTAAGATACCTTGGCATATTCAAAACACAGCTGCTTATCTTATGGAAGATAGAGAAAATGGGTTCCGATATTTTCGGAGCCTTTTATCTTCAAAAGGTATAGAAGTAGTTAAATAAAATGATTAAATGGGAGAAATAAAATGAAATATATGTTAGCAACAGATGGTTACACAATATCAAGTGGGAATGGATTTAATATGCAGACTTACTTTGTGGACGGCGATACTTTAGGAGTCTTAAAAGACAAAAAAGATGATGTTAAAGTTCTTAATTTAGAGAATTTTGTCGGTGGAGGAGAGTCTATCGAATATGATCTAATTGGCATAAAAAATGATGTTGATGTTTTGTTTATTAAAGAAGAAAAGAATGGTAAAAAAAGAAGTGTGTTTGTATCCTTGGAAAAAGGTGCAAATATTGATAAAACAAAAGAAATTCTTAGCAATGAATTTAAAAAATTGCAAGATGAATATGAAGTTGAAATATCACTAAACACTGATTTAGCTATTTTTGAAACTCTTGAGGAGCTTGAAAAATCAATATCAGAAAATGATTTTGCTAAAAGAGTCTTTTCGGATGATGGTATCGAGTTTGTTAAATCATATTTTAATGAAATGGAGAAATAAAATGAAAAAAACAATGTTAAAGCTTACGGCTTGCGGAGTTACGACTGATTTAAGACCTAATGTTGTCGTTGCTGATTTTGAGCAAGGGCTTACCCATTCTCTATGGTACCACACAACTTTTATTAAAGTTGATGATGCTCTTGAGTATCTAAAAGAACTTTATAGAGATGGAATAAATCCAGATGATATTGGTGTTTTTTGGTTGAGCTTAAATGAGCTTAGAGAAGCTTGCAAATAGCAAAAACAGTTAAGAGTGCTTTGAGCACTCTTTTTTTTAATTTAATGAAGAAATGGAGAAATGACAATGACTAAAATAATGAACCCACAAAATGATGTACAAGATGTACAATTAGTGTTAGATGTAAAAACAACTTTACCAGTAATTGCCTCAAATTTTGAGACTATTAAAAAGCAATTAACTGATGGGTTGAAAAAATACAATTTAACAGTTGATGAAAACAGTGTAAAAGCTGCTAAGTCAATGGCTACTGAGATCAATGCGTTAAGCAATCAGATTGATACCCTTAGAAAAAACAAAGTTAAAGAGCTTTATGCTCCTATCAAAGACTTTGAAGAAAAAGCTAAAGAGCTTGTTTCTATTTGCCAACAATCAAGAACCAACTTATTAGAACAAGTAAAAGTTTTTGAGGATAAGCAAAGGGAAGAGTGCTTAAAACTACTTCAATCGGAACTTTCATCTCAATATATTCGTTTTGGCGTTAAAGCTGAGTTCCAAACTGTTAAAGTTGAAGATTTAGCATTATTGTCGTACCTCAACAAAACTGGACTTGCAAAAAAAGCAGTTGATACAGTTGAGGAGAGGGTATTAGATGTTAAAAGGTTTCAAGAGAAGATAGAACAAAGGCTTTTATCACTTGAGGGTTATTGTTTAAAAAGCGGTTTAGCAGTTGCTTTTACTCCAGAGCATATCAATCATTTTTTAATGGTGGATAGCGATGAAGAGTATGAGAAAAGACTAAACAATTTAATAGAAAAAGAGTTATCTCGTCAAGAGGTAATGAAAAAAGCTATTGAAGAAAAAGCTAGAAAAGAGATGGTAAGTGAACCTCAACCAGTTATCAAAGAAGAACCAAAAGAGCAACCAAAATTAGCTCAAGATGGCCAACCAATGATCGAGGTTCAACCTGTCTCAATTCAATACCAAAATCCAGCTGCAACAACTCAAAATAGCAATAATGGTTCAACTATTGGAAACAATAGAAGATATACCGTTACAGCAACTTTTGAAATTGAAGTTGATGAGAGATTGGAGCCAAAATTAGAGGCTATGCTTCTTAAAAAGTTTGAGCAAGCTTGTTTTAAAACAATGCCAGAAATCCAAATTGTAAAACACTAATGGGGAGAATGATGAAATGAATACAAAAATCTTATACGGCAGTGATAGGGAAAAAGAGCTTTTAGGCGAAATAGTACCGAAAATAGTTGAACATCATAACATCTTTTTAAAAGATAGGGTAACTTACTTTTGGGCGGATCTTGGTACATCTATCTATGATGTACATTTTGAGTTTAGAACAGAGCAATGCTCTAATCAAACTACGGATGTTTACTTAACAGTAAATCAAGACACGCTTATGAGTCGTTATACTTTATGTTGTGTTGATTATAGCAATATCATTGGTAAAGATATGGTTTCAGAATTAATTGAAATCATCAAAAAATATAAAAATGGAGAAATGTGAAATGACTTATGAAAACTTAATTGGAAAAATCGAAAACGAGGAAACTGGAATAGCCAAAGGCTATGATAAAAGTTTTCTTCAAGATGTATGTTGTTATAGAAATAACAGTGAAGAAATCTTTGATAATTTAATTGCTAAAGATTTAAAATTGTTTGCCTCTATTGAGACGGCATTACTGGAAAGAAAAGAACCGATAGAGGGTGATTTTGTTGAGTATGCAGATGGTAAGTTTGCAAGAATTTCAGTTAATCATCGTAATGGAACTTTTCAACTCTCTAATAAAATTGGAGTGTATGTTTCAGAGTGCGGCTCACAAGCTAGTGGTTGCACTTGGGATCCCGAACTTGATCATATTGAAAGAGAGAGATTGGTATTCGATAATCTTACGCTTACATCAAAAACAATGCAAGGTCGTTGTTGGATGTTTAGTGGCGGATATGCAGGCGGTGGCAGAGGTGTTTACTATAACATCAAGTTTAAAGTTTGGTTACTTGGTTAAGTTTAAAATATATAAAAAATGGAGGAATGAAATATGAGCCAAATAATGAATTGGGCGGGCAATCTTATTGATCCGTTCAACCTCAAAGAAGAGGATTTTGAAAATGCAGGTATGCAGGCAGCGGTTACACTCTCACGAGTGCAACGCTTTTGGGGGCAACTTAGAGAACCTTATACGGTAGCTCAACATTGTTTATCTTTGGTTGAATACTTTAATGGAGACAAAGAGTTGCAAGCAATAGCTATCTCTCACGAGATTTATGAAGCAATGGGCTTAGGAGATATTCCTACTCCAGTAAAGAAAATGTTGCCGCAGGTTAAAAATGCAGAGAACCAAGCACTTGAAATGTTTGCAAAGTTGTATGAACTGGATCACAATAAGTTCCACGAAGAAATAATCAAAAGAGCCGATAAAGGTTTAATGGTTATGGAAGCAAAAGCACTTATGCCTAAAAATCCATCCTATAATTGGGAGGAAAAATATGGCTCTCCAGTTGGTAAACTTTATAAACTTGGAGCTACTGAAATGGAAATCAAAAAAGATTTTTTATTGAAGTGGCAGGAGTTGTTTGGGAGGCTTTAAAATGAAATAAATGGAGGAAATGTATAAATGAATATTTTAATGATAATATATTGTTTTATCGGTTTACAAATAGGATTAATTTTTATCTTATTTTTAAAAGAAATCGGTGCAATAAATAAAATGTTAAACACCTTAGATTGGATCTATATGGAAATAGCTACTCATCCAAAAGCAAATAAATGGGTTCATATCTTTGGTGATAGTATGTATATGATAGGTGGTAGTGTTGAGGGTGCAGGATTATATGAATATGTAAATAATGATAACATCTTGACTGGTGTATTATTATTTGGTATAATAATGATAATCATAGGTGCATATATTAAAGAAAAAGCTAAAAAGAAAGGATTTTAAATGGTACTTGAAACAATAGGTATAATTTTAGTTGTTATCGGTGCTCTTGTAAGTATTGGTAAATATCGATATGAAAACGGATTATCAAAATACTCACGAGCAGGGCAGCAATAATCCTTAGCTGCTTCTTTGCAACTTCTATCCATAGTAAGGGGTTTTACCTCTTACTATTTTTTTTAATGTAGTAAATGTTTGAGAGGATTTGATCCTCTTTTTTTTCTTTTAAAGCTCTTTGAAATTGATGAGGGTTTTAAAGGGAAAATATATCTTTTTATTTAGTAAGAAATATAGCAAAAACTTTTACTGGCTCTTGGCCAAAATGTTTATGCGTTATAGTTTTGACAGCGTATCCGTTGTATGGGAATATTAGAGTTTTGCTCATATCTCCTTTTTTTGGATAGCCTTTTTTATAGTGGATCTCATCGTATTCTCTTCCCTCAAGTCTTTTGCCCCAGTAATCATTAAAGACTCTATACTCTTCTCCCTTGGTACCAGACTTAACATCATCAAAATACTCACCGTTTACATTTAGGTGGAGGATCCTCTTACTCATTATTCTCAAGCTCCAGCTGCATATCTTTATATAGCCTTGGGTTCATCGATTTAACAAGGTTCTCAAGCTCACCGCTCTCTACAAGTTGGATAACCAGATAGATAACTTTGCTATCGATGTAATACAAAACATCTTTTAACTTGAAATCAACATCATATCCAAGGCAAAACATCAAGAATTTCGCTAAATAGATCTCTCCAGAACTTGCACCGCCGTGAAGTGATGCAGTCTCTATAACTTCCGCTGCACAAGTCATCTTAAAACCCCTCTTTTATAAGTTGGTTTCTAAAGTCGGCCATACCTTTTTCGATTTTCTCCATCGCTCCCATATTGCTTACCTCAACCAGCTCTACAAAAGCACCTTTATAGTTTGACTTATACACTTTACCAGTTGCAATACACTCTACAATATCATCATAACCATCTAAAAACTTATAATCTTTTGTAAAGGTAATTGCATCAACTTTAAATACTTTTACCTCAACAATATTATCTAAACCTTGCATTTTTATACCCTCTTTTTTGTTTTTGCTTTAATAGTGTATCAAACATCACAGTTGCATCATCATAACTATCAAAGAAATCTTTTTTTACACCCGTTGGAGCTTTAAATTGAGCGTTACCATATTCACGCTCTACCACAAACTCACCAAAGAGAGTGGAAAACAGCTCCAGTTTATAATATCTTACAGTACCTCTATCGGTATGTCGTGTCATTGATATACATTGTTGCTGCATCACTCTCTCCTTTTAATTTTGTTGATCCTACAACTCCTCGATTTTCTTTTTAAAGTCTCCCTCAAAAAGAGCATCCACCGCTTTTTGAACTACATAACTAAACGCTTCACTTGCGGATACACCCTCTTCAAGATCTTCGCTATATACTGGCAACATTGTTTCAATTCGTCTTAACGATTTTTTATCAAAATCGATACGCTTGTTTACTACTTGAGTTTTTTTACCGTTCTCCTCTTGAATATGAGTGAGAGCTTCTTTTACCTCTTCATCCGTTCCAGTAGTTGCAGATACTTCGTTTTCTTTTACTTCCATTATTTTGCTCCTTTAAATCCGTATTTATCTGAGTTTGGAAGTGTTCCCTCTTCGCAATTCATAAACTTGTAAGTGTTTATCAACTCAGTATATCCATTTTCTTTTGCATCTTCTTTTTTATCACTATTTAAAGTATCTAAAGCTACCAAAACACCGTATGTAGGACTTGTTGCAATAAAATCTTTTAGATTATAAATAGTAACTTCATTATAAAATTCTTTACTACAAGTTTTTGCCTCGTAGTAATCTTTTACTACTTTTGCGATTGATGGGAAAGATGACTCAATCCCAACTAAAAAACCTTTCATCTCTTCATTTTTAACTTTGTTTAGATCAAACAGTTTACTTTCAAAGCTTACAGTTTTATCTGATGCTAATAGCATACAACCAGCCACCAATGTTCCAACGATTATCTTTTTCATTATTTTTTTCCTTTTATAATTTTATTCTCTTCGATGATGTACTCTTCACGCATCTTGCAAATAGTCATCAACTCTTTTTTCATAGGAAGAATTGTTTTAAAAACATTTATTATCTCTTCCCCGATAAATATTTGAGTTTCTAGTGTCAAGGGAGAAGTATGATCACTCATATAGCGTATCCCCTCTTCCGCCCCAACAGTAAGAACTCTTACAATTTTACCCACGAGTTTATTTGTTACATAAAACATCACTTTGTCATTATATAGACTACCGTGAACACTTATGTTGCTGCTCTCAAATTGAGCACATATAGCCGAAATTTTTTGCTCTAAAGCCTCAAGTTTCTTTTCTACTTTTTCAAGCTCTTTTTTGCTCATCTTTCACCTCTTACATAATATTAACAATAATATAACCTATCGCCAACACAATGATGCTCTTGATTATATGAGCTGCGAACTCATTATAAGTTGGTTTTTCTTTTGAATTTGATAGCCAAATCATAATAAGTACAATTCCAGAGCTATGAATATAAGAAAGCTCTTTAAGCCCCATTGGAGTAATAAACCAGTTCCATAAAAACTGTATAGTAATAACGGAAATGGAAAATGCAACTAAACCAGCCACAAACAAAGATAAGTTTGATTGTATTTCAGTATCTTTTTTCATTCTTGAGCCTCTTCGATTACACTTAACTTGCCATCCGTGTAAGATCTCTCAATCTCAACTCTATCGGTTTTTGCAGTTTTGAGAAGTTCAATAAGCTCCGCAGGTACTCCATCTTTTTTAAAGAAGTTGCCATCTTGAGCAAATTTTCTACCGATTTCATAAGCTCTCTTACACTCATCGTTTGCAAAGGATAAGATAATCATCTCATCACTTCGTCCAGCTGCTTTTGCAGCTTCAAACACTTGTGTCATTTAGGCACCTCATTTTTTCTAACGCATATTACATTGAGCTTAGTATCTCTATTTACAGAGATAATCTCAACGCTATATCTTGGATACACTCCATAGGCTTTTGCATCGTTGTAATCACCTACCTCATCTAACCAATATCTACCATTCTTTAATATAGCCTTGTCTTTATCTGTTAATGACTCCATAAACTTAGCGTTAGGCACAGTAAATGAGCTAAGGTTATCTACTGTTGCACAATACCTCTTAGCCTCATTCCAAGTCATTTGTTCGTTTGCTTCTATACTTACAGTAAGTAAATCAGCATTAGCAATAGATAATCCAACCATTAAACCTAATATTGTCTTTTTCATCTTCTTTTATCTCCTTATAGTTTCTTACTAATGCAATTATAGCATAAAATATTCTAATTTGTCTATAAAACCCTTGTAATTTTATTATATATTGTGTATAATTCTAAGTATATAACATAACTTATTTATGAAATGAGGGCTTTTTTAGAAGTTGTCCTACCATTTCATCAAATAAAATATATAACTTACCATACGGTATGTTATACAAAATAGTAGAAAAGAGGAGAAATTGCTCAATGCAGTTAGAAACAGACAATTTTATAGATGACTTATATAGATGGTATAAGGCATATAAAGACAATATCAGAGCATTAAGCTACTCTAAGAACACATTAGACTTATATAGTAGGGCTATTGATATGTTTATAGAGTATTCACTACAATATCAAGATGAAATGAAACTAAGTGATATAAAATCAATCTATTTTACTGGATACCTTGCTTTTTTAGAAGATGAAGCAAAAAGGAACGGTAAGAAGCCAAAGAATGGCAATTATCTCTCTAAATCTACAAAGCAAACCTATTTAAAAGCAATCAAGAACTTTTTTACATTTATCAATGATAACAATGACGAGTTCTTTACATTTGAGAGATATTTTAAGAATATCAAAGTTGCAGATAGTTCCAAGACAGAAGAGAAGCTTATCTATCTTACAGAGGAAGAGATTGGATGGTTACTTAACAGTATGGAGAGAACCAAAGGTAAAAAAGATGATTACAACTCATATCGAAACGCTCTTTTAGTGAAACTTATGCTTTATGGTGGACTCCGTATCAGTGAAGCTCTTAACATTTCCCTTGGCAACTTCACATCTGGCCAAGATGAGGAGATGTACAACATCGAGATTTACGGAAAGGGTGGTAAAGAGCAGATAGGATTTATTGCAAGAAAAACCATCGATGATGAGCTGGATTATTTCAAGGCAGTAGCAAAGCTCAAAGAAGATGATCTTATTATGAAAACTGGAGGAGATAAGCAGCTTGATAGAACCAACGCATATCAGATAGTAAATAGGATCTACAAAAAAGCAGGGATACGAAAAGAGGGCTTACACCTATTAAGGCATACACTGGCAATGAGATTGACTCAAAGAGGAGTAAACCCAGTAGTTGTTAAAAAGATACTCAGACACTCAAATATTGCAACTACTACTATATATGCAAAAGCTACTGAGGGAGCCGTTGCAGATGCTATGAAAGTTGATTTAAAAGAGGAGGAATAAAATGGCAAAAATTACGCTAAACAACACAAATTCAAAATGCCCTTATTGTGAGATTAAAGAGTATGTAAACGACTGGAATAATCAAGAAAATAAATCTCTTAATGTTGGAGAAAGTATCAATACAAAATGTTCTAGTTGTGGTGAGGTATATAAAGCAACACTGGAATATATGAGTGGTAGAGGTTATGGCATTAGATATTTTAAATGTATGAAACTTGATAGTGGTGAGGTGCAAAATAATGATTGAGATAAATTCAAGTGATATTACATACCAAAAACTCCAAGAGATATGTAGTGAGGATCGTATTGTTTTTAAAGAGATGCTCTCTATGAATGAGCTAAAAAAGAAAACATATTTTAAAGAGTTCATCGGTGAGGCGGAGCGGTTCGAGAATGATAACTCATTACACGGCAACGGTTTTGGCGAATACTCTGGAGAAGAGCAATATTTTGTTACAGATTTAGGCTTTGTTGGTCGTGCGGATCAACGAGATTGTGGAATAGATTTTATATCTATTTATGATGTAAAAATTATATAAAGTGAGGATAAAAACAATGGATATTTTAGAGCAATTAATCAAAAATAGACACTTTGAGTATGAGGTAGCTATTAATACCAGTTTTGGTGGATTTTCTTTAACCAAGGAAATGTGTGAAGAGCTACATCTTGATTTCAAAACGCAAGCTTATATCTTCGACAAAGATAGATCTAATCCAGTTCTTATTGAGCTTATTAAAAAGCATAAGCCAAAAGATTTAGAGATTGTCAAAATTGAGCTTGAGGATATACCAAGAGCATATTTGAGAAACTACGATGGGCGTGAAGAGATAATTTATCGTGATGATGATATGGCTTATCCTTTAATGGATTATCTTTGCCAGAAAAACTGAGCAATTATGAATATAAGTGAAATATTTTACATAAATGCTAAGGAGCTAAAAAATGACATATAAAAAATTTAAGGAATATATCTTTGAGTGGGCGATAGGAAATTATTATATTAAGGGTATGATAAAAATGGATAAAGATTTTGGAGTTTTTGAAATCGAGAAAAGCATCTTAGACTTAGAGCATAAAAAAATAACAGCACTCTTTGGAGTTTTTGCGATTTTCATTGCAATGGCGACTACAAAATTTTATGTAAGCGAAATAAAACTTATTGCTGCTATAAAATTTGAACCTTTTATTATACTCTTAGGAACCTTTTGTCTTATAAAAATTATTTTATGGTATAGAAGAGTAAATATTATGGTGGCCTTTCTTGAGATTAAAAAAGAAACCATAGAGGATAAAAACTTATCATTTTTAGAAATAAAAAATACAATGATAGCGTCTATGAGGGTTTTATCCCTTGGAGCTAAATATGGTTTAATTTTTTATATTTTATACATTATCCTTGTCGTTGCAAATGCAATCAATTTGCTTTCGTATTAATACTAATATTATAAAGGAGAAAACCAATGAAACTAAATCAATCGTGTAGAGGAAAAGAAGCAAAAGAAGCGTTACTGGCTAAGTATGATATAAGACCTATCTCTTATGTTAAGCTCTTAGACGGTCAAAAGAAAGATGGATGCTGCGGTGAGATTACAGACCGCTATTATGCCTTTGAGTTCAAGGATAAAGACAAAAATAGCAATAAAATTGGTGGCTTTTTTGTGGGTTATGTATGCGGCCACGAGTTCCTTGAGTTGTTAGGAATTGATAAGAAGAAATATCCTCTATTCAATCCCCTAAAAAACCTCACTTCAAAAGATGAGGACGGTACTGGAGGTGATGATACTCCAGCCGTTCCAGAGATTGAAAGTGATACTCCAGAGAGCGAAAAGGTAGAATGGGATCCACTTAATAAAGAAGTGTATAATGCTATTCACTTGATCGTAACATCTTGGAGCGGTGCACCGTATGGAGATTATGCGAACATAATCAACTTTATTAAAAGAGATCCATCGAATAGGGTTAGTGATAGGGTTGTTAAGAGAGTAAATTATCTCATAAGTAAAGATGCACAGTGCCGTCCGCTCATTCAGATCGTAGATGAGCTTAGAAGAGATTATCCATCACTTAAAGAGTTTGAATTTACCGAGATGAGCAAAATCATCGAGGAGATGATTGCAGCTGGTGAGGTGGAGATGAATTATATTGAGTAGTGGTATTAAATTGCTTCGTTTTTGGTGAGGTAATGTAGGTGTATCATTACCTCAGTTTTGCAAGCTTGGCAAGTTTTTCGTGTTTTGCAAATTAACGATTTTAGGTTGCCAAACTTTTAATAAGGTATCTTTACATAAAGGTACCTTGTATATTTCTTTTTGAAAGACATTTATATTTAAAGTCATTTAAAATATTTTTGAAGTTTCGCTCTATTTTTTTATCTTGAATAATTAAAAATTCAATATCTTCTATTAATTTTTTTACCTCTTCACTAAAGCAACTTGTTTTCAAATCTAGTTTTTTCAATAATCCAAATTTGCTAATATCCACAATTATTTCATCTTTTGAAGGAAATGTAAATTTATTAATATCTTGAAAAAGAACCGTGTCGTGTTTTTGAAGCCCATATACACTATTATTTATAATGAAATGAGCTGTTGTGGTTTTGCCACTTCGTAACCTAATTTTTGCACCATTTTTTACTTTTTTTATAAGCAATAATTTTTTTTCAAAATCAAATCCAATATTTACATCATCTCCATTGTTAAAATCAAGATATTTTAACAATGGGGAAAAGATTGTAAATGCAACGGAGCTTCTTCCATAATTTATTCTCATTAGAGTATCAACTGTTTCTTTATTTGTCATTCTAAAATTATCATTCATTAACTAACTCCTTTTTTTGTTTTCTATTAAATTCCATCGATGAAATAAACTCTTTTTTTAGTCCACATTGAAGCAACCAAGAGCCGCCTCTTGAGAGGCAAATGTTTCTCTTGGAGCAAAAGATGTTCGGACAAAGTTCAATATCTGTTTTCATTTAGTTCCCAGATATATTATTCATATTATTTGTAATTCTATTTTGAATGAAGTTTTGTTGATTTTGCATAAAATTAACATTAAAATTTTGTTGGATCTCTCCAAAAAACTCACTCATATCAATTTTACTAAAATCAAGTTTTTGGAACTCTTCTGGAGTAAAACCTTTGCACTCTGGACTTTCAGCACTTCCCCATCCTTTTGCAAGTTGAGGACGACCTTGCTCATTGATAATACGAGCTAGTTTACTATTAAAGCAGCAGTGTGATTTTTTCCATTGAACACATATTTTAGTAAAACCAAGATTTAGTTTTTTAGAGCAATACTCACCAACATAATGACATCTCTCTTGATCATTAAGTTTTGCTAATTTTTTCTCTTCCTCTTTACAAGCGACTAAACCAAGAAACACTTTATCTTTATCGCAACACCCACCACCTACAAGTCCAAAAAGTATATCTTTGCTTCTACATCTATTATCTTGACCATTAAAAATATAAATTTGTCCTAAGCAGTTACCACTATTATCCCATCCATTATTATCTGCATCATTAAGTCCTACTTGGGTATCAGTTGTTTCAATATCATCACCACCAAAACAAGGATATGGAGAGCATTGATACTCATTGTTTACATAAGCACATTTTCTATCTGGAGCCTCTTTACAAGTATATTTCTCTCTTTTACAGTTATTTGTTGGAGGAGTTGATGAATTACAACTACCATCTGGCAATAAATTCACTCCATTACAATCACCACCAGTATTTTGAGGAACATAATTTAATCCATACTCATTTTTATCATTGTTGCACAAATAGTTGTAGTATGTATAATCTAGTTCACATTTGTTTGTACTTGTGTTTAAAGAACCTTTATTACAAGATGGCTCATATCCATTGTAACATTTTGTTGGATCTGCTCCTTGATATGCTTGACTTCCTACAAATTGATTATCGTTACATTTATATTCCGTGCTTGTATTTAAGGAGAATGAATTTGTTAGGTATGGACTTCCGATTAAACCACCATTGCAATAATAGTTTTGAAAATAAACAGAGCAGGCTCCCGATTTATTACACACAATTTTTGCACTACCATATTGTTGATATGTAACCCCATTTAAAAAATTATTTGGATCACTAACAGTTACTGTTCTCTTTAAGCTCCCTTGAGATGGGCAACAATCGTAATATTTAACAGTTGCTTGATTATTATTACAACTAAAATCAATATGACAACAACTGTCCGCCCCTGGCATACAAGGTACACTTATATTTCTACACGATAAATTTGTTACTTTGGTTGCATTTCCAACTTGCTCATAACAAACACCATTTACCATCGTTCCATTACAATTTGGATTAGTATTTAATGTAGTATCTACTTGTTGAGATGTTCCATCTGTATAATCCCACTCTTGAGCACACGGAGCCATTTGACTAGGGCAATAATCTGTACCATATTGATCTTGTTGGCAATCATATAGTTGGCCAGTATCAACAGCTTGGTTAATATCTTTGTTGTAAATTTTTGTACTACATTTTGTACCTGCAATTTGATCCTCTTGAAAATTTGTTGGAGGAGTATAACAATCTGGCATAGTATCAAATTCAAAAACCGCATAGTATTTAATCGGATTATTATAACTTGTTTTATGGTTTCCAAAATCAGCCCATTTTCCACTATACGCCATTGCTACCCAATGCTCACCAAGTGGGGTAACTTGCTCTTTGCCATCCATTACATCATATTCCATTACAAGATTATCTGGTTGATATTCCGCCCAATTCTTATAAGAAAGTGCAGTATTTTTAACCGTTTTAAATCTACTGTCATCACGAGAGCAGTTTGAAGTGGAATAGCAATAATTAGCCGTTAAGCTTGGATCGTGGATACCTATCCAAGAATATTCTCCATCTTTGATTAAACCTGCTATAAAAGCATTTTCAGAGCTACTGTTTGGAATAGCCAAATAACCCCCACTATTTTCAGCTAATAGTTTTGCATCTTTAAATGTTAATTTTTTTACAGTTGTTGAGTAATAATGTCCGCCATACTCTTTAAAATCACCATAATCACTACATATTAAAGCGTATGATTGTGTTGAAATTAAAAGCAATAAAATCATTAAATTATATTTTAGTTTGTTGAAGAACATACCATATCCTTTGTTGCCTCGCTTACAGCATTTAATGCCCCAGTAACTTCCGCAAAATTATCAATAGCACCGCATTGATGCTTAATACTTTCTCCTGCATTTACAGGGCACACCGTCCAATTATTAATACACTCTCTTATCTCACTATATTTCACTTGATTATTTGTAGTTCCACTTTTTCTATTCGTTTCATCAAGGAAAGCATCTGTATTGCTTTTCGTCCATTCTACTTCACAATATTTTGCTTGTCCTTGAGTACCAAGGAGAAGAGAGCCACTCACATTTATAGATGAACCGCTTAAATTATCCGTATAGGAGTAATTATTAGTTCCAGTAGGGTTTGTAGCCGATGCTCTTACGGATGTTGATCTATTTGTTAAATCTGTTTTAAAACTATCATCAAGAGTTGTATCGTTACCTGCACCCTCATTTAAAATATAATAAGCACTTGACTCATTGTTTGACTGAGCTAGAGCAGCATTATCTGTTTGTGATTGCATATTTGAACCACTTAGCGAAATACTTGGGCGTGAACCATTTGAATTACTACAATTTGAATAATCTTGCCCCCAATATTTAACTGTTTGTCCGTTATTCTCAGCTCTTGTAATTACATATTGTGAGCTATCGGACATCAAAGGAGCAATAGCTCCAGATATATCATTTAAAATATTCTTTTTTTCAGTCGCAGCAAGTCCACCACAAGAACTGTTTATACAATAACAACCACCTACTAAATCGGGTTGTGTTTCATTTAATTTTAAAACACCACCACTAAATACCCACTCATAGTATTTACAGTTATTCCAAGTGCCTAAAGAGCATTTTATAGCACCGTTTGAGCATACGCCACTAATCCCAGAATATGACCACGATGTTTCTTTAGTGCCATCAAGGTTCTTATCCATTTGAACTGATACTGTAATATCGCTAGTTCCACTATAACCTATTGTAAGATATTCTCTTGTGCTTCCCTCAGAGCATATCAATTTAGCATTACCATCTTTTGAACCATCTACGGTTTGGAGTTTTTGATCCGTAGTCATAGGGTTGTTGATAGTACCGCTCATATTTCCTTTGAAGTGGTTGAGAGTAGAGCTTCCAATATTTTGGCCAGCGTTCCAGTTGTCATTTGCGTTTAATAGCATCATAAGAGATGCAGCTAATATTAAAGCTTTTCTCATCCCTTAATACCTCACCCACCAAAACTTGCAGCAGTCCATAATGGAGATTTTTGACGGATATTTTTCTCAAGATCCATATAGTAATTAACTAAATCAACTTGCTTGTTAAAATCAGCTGCAACGCCAACCATAATATCATTTATTTGTTGTCTATTTTGTCTTGCAGTGAAAACTAATTGATCTACTTTTTCCATATCTTTATCACTTAATACATCCGCACCTTTTTGTCTTTTGTAAACAGCTAAATATCTTGTCATCTCATCTGTCAATTTTCTAATAAGAGCATCTATTTGTTTTAATGCAATATACTCAGCGGTTTTCTCTACTCCAGTATCTCCAAGAACAGAGATAACATTTATAATTCTATACACTGGTACTGGCATAGAATTGATAAAATTTTTATCTGATATACTTAAAGCTTCATTTGCATTAATTTTATTTACAATAGCTATAATTTTATCTTCAACCATTTTTTTCATACCGCCAGTTGGAATTGTAATTTGTGTAGTAGGATATGTTGGTTTCATTTTCATACCACCGCTTTCAGTTTGACTAAATCCAACCGCATCAACGGTTCCACCCTCAAGCAAAATTTCTATAAATTTAACATAGTCCATCTCTGGATGAATAATTTCAACT
>Ga0265295_1000596_pt1 | contig 71361 bp, 60 predicted proteins | sample Munlansysbiofilm_FD_192503 | JGI IMG/M metagenome (GOLD analysis project Ga0265295, IMG submission 192503) | Leachate microbial communities from a municipal landfill in Southern Ontario, Canada - Methane capture system biofilm | ecosystem: Engineered > Solid waste > Landfill > Unclassified ...
GTGTATGGACAGCGCCACAACAGAAGGTCGGGACAAAAACAAGTTATCTCAGCTGATTTCAGCATCAACGTCTCAATGTTGTCGGGTTTGATTTGCTGGTGGCAACCAAGTCCGACAAACTGCTAGTATCTGAGCATCAACGTACCGTAAATCTTATAATAAAAGTTCGCTGGCTGCTGATAGTGCTTATGGTTGCATATTGCACTATAGGAGCGCTTTTCCTCCATATCGACAATGAACACTTCAAGTTGTCCTCTTTACCGATAACAAGCATCAGCATAATTTTAGGTGCAGTGATTTTACACAATCTGCTCGCAACTGCGATTGGCAATAAAATTAAATATGAATATTTCTACGACCGCAGCCAAATGGTACTGGATATATTGATAATTACCTTCTTGATTCACATCACAGGTGGAGGTTCCAGTTGGTTGTGGCCACTGTATTTAATTGTCACTTTTGAGTCTGCTTTTTTGCTAGATTTTCGTCGTTGCTTAGTCCTTATGGGCATATTTTGCAGCCTGATGTACGCTTTTGCTCTATGGGCAGGCTACAACGACCTCTACAGCACTATAGATATTGATCTTTTCAACTCAAATCATAAGCACAACGCCACCTATTTAATTCTATTATGGTTATGGGTAAACATAATTAATATTGCTGTGGCAGCATCTGGGCGCATTATGCACCAAGCGATAATTCACGAAACGCACAAAGTAGCGGAGCGTGAGCAACGACTGCACCGCTTTATGGACAGCGCGCAAGACCTTATCATCGCTTTTGACAATAATAATCGCATCCATTATGTCAACAAAGCCATACGCGAACGACTAAACCTCAACGAACAAAACGATACGCCCAACACAATACAAGATATATTAGCCAGCGAAGATATGGCAGAATGGCAGCGCAAAACTTGCCTGTTAAGTGTTGACGGAGAGGTTGCCTCAACCATCTTTCGCCTGCGTACCGTATCAGGTGACCCTGTCCATGTAGAGTGTCATATCAGCAGTGATGACCAAGAGAGTCAGCAACTGCACTGGGCCGTGTGTCGCGATCTTTCAGAACAGCTTGAACAAGATGAGCAGCTATATCAAATATCCAACTATGACCAACTGACAGGCTTAGCCAATAGACACAGTTTTTCTGAACAAGCTATTCAAAATCAACTACTAGCCAAACGCTACAAACAAAAAATCAGTCTGATCATGTTGGCTGTTGACCATTTAAAGCTAATCAACGAATCAGTAAGCGTAACAAGCGGCGACAATATTTTAGTTACTTTCAGCCAACGCCTACGTCATTGCGTCCGCGCAACTGATATTGTAGGACGCTTAGCAGGCAATCAATTCGCTATACTGTTAATCAATGTCAATGGACAAGAGGCTGTTGATCAGGTAGTTGACAAGATCCGTGAAAGTTTGACCGAGCCAGTCACTATCGATAACCACGGATTTTTTCTAACTGCCAGTATCGGCATTAGTATTTTCCCCGAGCATGGCAACAATATAGAAGCATTGATGAAAAAATCGGCCAGCGCCATGTATAACGTTAAAAATATGGGCGGAAATAGTGCGGCATATTACTCCGATGAAATGAATGTAGCGGTTGAGAACCAATTAGGCATGATAAAAGGGCTGCAAACTGCCCTATATAACAGTGAACTCCAACTCCACTATCAACCCAAAGTTAATATCAAGACTGGCAACTTTAATTCAGTTGAAGTTTTGTTACGCTGGAACCATCCGCAACTTGGCAAAGTAGCTCCTAGTGATTTTATTCCGATCGCTGAGCAATCTGGAATAATAGGTGATCTTACCAGTTGGATATTAAATAGTGCTTGTCAACAATGCATAAAGTGGCAACAAGCTGGATTGCCCCCCATAGTAATCGCAGTCAATGTTTCTGGCCATCAACTACAAGACCGATCAATCGTCGACCAGATAAAATCGATACTGCAACAAACTGAGATGCAAGCGCAATTACTAGAGATAGAGATCACTGAATCGGTGTTAATGCAAAACCCTGAAACAGCTAGATCCGTTCTAACAGAGCTACGCGACCTTGGCGTTCGAGTATCTATAGACGACTTTGGTACTGGATACTCATCGTTAGCCTATCTGAAATTATTCCCAGTAACGGCAATTAAGATAGACCGATCATTTATTATTGATGTGGAAAGAAGTGAACGCTATGCCGCGCTCACAGCCTCAATTATTGAGATGGGTAAAACCCTAAAGTTAAAAATAATAGCCGAAGGTGTAGAGACATTAGGACAGCTGGAATTTCTCAAAGAGCACGATTGTGATGAAGTTCAGGGCTATCTTTACAGCACTCCCGTAACAGCCGAAGGCATCGCGACCTTATTAAAAAATCTAGAGAACCAGACACACCCATTCACCGCTGCCCTAGGCACCGAAATGGCCAGCTGAATATAATTTTCTATCAATTATCTGCACTGTTAACTGCAATAAAAATCACCCTCTACCTAGGCGCTAGTGCAGAAAAATATTTCAGGCAACAAGCTGGAAGATAGAATTGACTTTTGGCAACAAACAGCTCGTGAAGTGAAAAAACTTTACCAATGGATGCCAACCAGAAAAAGACTGTACATCCTCGCCTAACGTGCTATCTTTCGTCCTCAATATACAATAATCGAATTGTGGAAGACGGTGTAATTCCGTCACGGACCCGCCACTGTGAACGCTAAACCTCTAGGTTTGCGTGAGTCAGATACACAACCGATTTATTTGTTCGCTCCACCTCCGTGGTATGAGGTGTTAGAACAAGCGCGCGGATTAAATACGGAATCCCCGCAACCTTTTCTTGGTTGCGGGGATTTTTTTGTGACCTCATAAGATTAAATCGAGTGTAGAGACAACGTAAGTAACTGGCAGTAATTAACCAAACGCCAGCATACAATAAGAGAGAAAATATGCAAAAAACACCATTAAAACCGCTGATATATGATCTATACAAAAACCCGTTGAGCGGCTCAGATATCGAAGCTAGATCCTTTGCCGCAATAGACGCCGAAGGCAAACGCGGCAACCTTAACGACGCTCAATGGGAAGTTATTCGTCGCTTGATTCACACCAGCGCAGATTTTTCCATGACCGAATTAACCTGCTTCAGCTCCGACGCCTTTAGCTCTTGCAGCACCGCCCTCAAAGCAGGAGCGCCACTGTATGCCGACAGCAACATGATCCGCTCTGGAATCTCCGTGGCCCGTCTACGCGAGCTAAATCCGGCCTACCAGCGCGACGACATCATGTGCCATGTTGCGGATGATGATGTCGCTGCCGAAGCAAAACATAGTGGATTGCCGCGCTCACTTTTTGCCGTGCGTAAAGCCAAAACCAGACTCCACGGCAGCATCGTTCTCATCGGCAACGCTCCAGTCGCCCTGCTGGAATTGAACCGACTGGCGATGGAAGAGGGAATCCGCCCCGCACTAGTTATCGGCATGCCGGTAGGTTTCGTTCACGTTTTAGAAAGTAAAGAGGAATTACAACGCAGCGATTTACCCTATGTGATTTTAACCGGACGCCGAGGCGGCAGTCCGTTAGCCGTTGCTTGTCTGCACGCCATGTGCAGTGTTGCACTAAAAGGAGCATAGGCTATGTACGCTTTTCCTAAGCTAAACCTATTACTTAATACTATGCTCAGCACACCGGTATTAGCCGCCAGCCAGCCAGCTGTCATACAGGATAAACCTGCCATCGTCCTAGTCGCTTTTGGCACCTCGGTTGCAGAAGCACGCAAGGTTTTTGACTTTATCGATCAACAGGCGCAAAAACGCTATGCGGGCTATGAATTGCGCTGGGCCTTTACTTCGCAATTTATTATCAACAAATTAAAATCCCAAGGCATAACCACCTACAATGTGGCCGAGGTAATCGAACAACTGCGGACGCAAGGCTATAAAAAAATTGCTTTTCAAAGTTTGCACGTAGTGCCAGGACAAGAGTACAACAAGATTCTCAACAGCGACACCGACGGTTTGGAGGTCGCCTGTGGTGACGCCCTGTTGGCCTCTGCTGACGACATATCTAAGGTGATTACCGCCTTGGATACAATGATTGACCCTGCTCAGCCAACTGTCATTGTCAGCCATGGCAATGACAAACATCCCCAATTTAACGAGCGCCTGAGCGCCATTGCCAGCGCCATGGAACAGCGCTATCCACGGCTGGTTGTGGCCAGCGTTGAAGGATCAATAGGCACAGATCCTCTGCAGCGAATCAAGGCACTAAATCCCACCAGTGTACGTTTTATCCCCCTGATGGTTGTGGCTGGAGACCATGTTATGAACGATGTTCTTGGTCCAGACGCCGACAGCTGGAAAAATATCATCGCCGCACCGCACTGCGAGTGCACCCCATCTTTAGGCTGGAACCCAGCTATTTTAGCGCTATATTTCAGCCACCTAGATCGTGCACTGGCCGATCTTAAGGAGAATAAAGGGTAATGGATGATTCGCGCATTTTGATTATTCACATCTATGCTGATGATGCTAAGCGCTAGTGCTACCGCCCTAATGAGCTACTAGTTTTAACTACCACATGAAAGACAAAAAACTACTTATGGCAACTTTCACCTCTATGCTTCCTCGAGCTGGGCATTTTTACGCCGTTGGCGTTGGCCCCGGTTCTCCAGATCTTCTCACTCTACGTGCTGCGCAGCTGGTAGAACAGTGCGATATCGTGCTCTCACCACAGGCTAAAAACTCGACCAATAGTCTCGCCTTAGAAGCCGTCCGCCCGTTTCTCGACCAACAGGAGATTATAGTCCATAACTATCCCATGGAGCGCAACGATACAAAAACCAGAGAGCGCTGGCAACAGCTAGCAAGTGACGTAGCTCAACGCTGTGCGACTGGGCAATCTGTAGTGCAGATCACTCTAGGCGATCCCCTGATATTTGCCACCAGTTCCTACTTGCTACAAGGACTGGCCGGACTAATGCCAGCTGATCACCTACATGTGGTTCCGGGGATCAGCGCCTTTCAAACCAGCGCCAGTTGCTTTGCCGAAGCACTAACCCTACAGGAAGATCGTCTTACCCTGATGTCGGCTACCAATTTACCCGCCGTAGAACAGGCTCTGGATCACTGCGAAACCTTAGTGCTGTATAAAGCCGGTGGCTGTATTGCAGCGCTGATGGAAATATTGCGCCAGCGTAATCTGCTCCACAAAGCATGTTTGGTAAGTTGCGGGGAGCAGGGCGACCATGAACTGCAGATCAAAGACCTAAGCACCTGGACCATGACACCACTAAATTATATGACCACTATGATTATCAAAATCGGCAACCGAGCTTGGCAGGAGAACTAGCCGATGACTAGCAAAGCCACCGCCGAACCAAAAGGTGGAATCACCACCGGATGCTGCGCAGCCCTCGCCGCCAAAGCCGCAGCTATAGCCTATTTTATGGATTCTATCCCCAAAACAGTGGAAGTGCCTCTACCCGACGGTAGCCGTCTGGCCTGGCCCATAGCTTCAGTAACATCAACAGATGACGGAGTAGAAGCCAGCGTTATCAAGGATGCTGGCGACGATCCCGATGTCACCCATGGGGCACGGATTCGCGTTTTCATCACCCCCAATAAGGGGACTGAAATTGTCTTTCGTGCCGGCAGCGGCGTCGGCACCGTAACCCTACCTGGTCTGGCTTTGGCCGTAGGGGAAGCCGCTATTAACCCGGTGCCACGAGCAATGATTACAGCTGCGGTGCGTGAAGTGACTGCACATGGCATAAGCGTAACGGTAGCCGTAGATGGTGGGCAACAATTGGCAGAAAAGACCTTCAACCCCAAACTGGGAATTCGTGGTGGGATATCCATTATCGGAACCAGTGGCCGGGTACGTCCTTTCAGCGCTCCAGCTCTGCAAGAATCGCTAAAATGTGCATTAGATATATGCATAGCAAGCAAGATCAGCGCACCAGTATTTGTCCCTGGGAATATGGGCCGCAACGCAGCACAACGCGAGTTCAACCTCGGAGCGCAACAGATAGTGGAAGTAAGCAATGAGTGGGGTTACATGCTTAAGCAGGCTCAGGGGCAACCATTTACTACAGTGTTGATGATGGGGCACCCCGGCAAATTGGCTAAACTGGCAATGCAGCAATGGAACACCCACTCTGCCCACTCGAACAGCGCCGTACCATTTGTTGCCCAGCTCGCCAAACATCTGACCCAGCGCTGTCTAACAGAGACCACCACAGTTGAAGCGCTGTTTATGCAGCAACTCACCAGCGCCGAGCGCCCACAAGTAGCAAACCAGTTAGCCGTGGAGATCCAACAGATGACCGCGCAGAACTTTCCCGCCACATGGTATCCGAGTGTAGTACTCATCAACCTGAAAGGGGAAATCATTGGCAGTGCAGGAGATTTGCAGAGTTGGCGCAGGATACCCCCAGAGGACAAGCCATGAACAGCGCACCCAAAATAGTTATTGCCGGCTGCGGGCCTGGACACATCGACTACGTGACTCCAGCAGTTCATTACCGGGTGGCGCAAGCTGAAGTTTTAATCGGCGCCAGCCATCTATTGGATTTATTTAGCCTCTCCAGGGCTATCAAACTAACGGTAGGTAAAAACATAACCGCAGTTCTCGACACTATGCAGATATACCGCCAGCAGCGCATAGTTGTTTTAGTTTCTGGAGATACAGGACTATTCAGTTTAGCCCACAGTGTTCAACAGCGCTTTGGCCATGAATCCTGCCAGCTCATCCCAGGTATCAGCTCGATACAGGTGGCCTGTGCACGACTGGGAATCGACTGGGATGATCTCCGCATTATCAGTGCTCATGGCCGCACTCCCCAGATAGATATTTCCATCTTGCGCCAATCTCGCAACATAGCCATCTTAGCGGGTACGAGCAGTGCCACTGTTTGGGCTGCCGAACTCTTGGAGCATCTAGGCAATAATTTTCGCGCCATAGTCTGTGAAAATCTCACCTTAGCAGATGAAAAGGTACATGAAATAAAAGCAGAAAAATTGCGCACCGCAAAATTATCCTCACGCACGATTATCGTCCTGCTCCATTCTGAGGAAAACGCATGACCAACCAGACACTAGGAACTTTTTACGGCGTGGGAGTAGGCCCCGGCGATCCAGAGCTGTTGACACTAAAAGCAGTGCGCGTGCTACAGAGCAGTGACTGTATCTATGTACCGACATCACGTCTGAGCACACAGAGTTATGTCGCCGACGTAGTTAACCACTATGCTGCGCCCCAGTGTGAAATAATCGCCGTAAACTTCTCTCTGGCCAAGAGCTCCAGTCAACGGCAACAGCACTGGCACAACCGGTCACAAGAGATAGCCCTACGTCTGCAAACAGGGCAAAAGGTAGCCTTCGCCACCCTGGGAGACGCCCTATTCTACTCCACCTATATCTACCTGCTGCGCTCCTTGCGACTGACTGTGCCCAATGCGGCTATTGAAACTATTCCGGGAATAACCGCTTTCAGCAATGCTGCTGCCCTGACCAACACTACATTAGGAGAAGGGTTACAGCCACTAACCGTGGTTCCTGCAGCCAACGACTTGGACTATATCCGTGACCTGATTGTCTCTGGTGGTGGTGTGGTATTGATGAAGATCGGCCATCTGCTAGAGCAGATTATCGCTATTATCGATCAGGCCGAAGCCCTGCCTCGCAGCGTTTTTGTCGCCCGGGCTGGATTGCAAGGCCAACGGATTGAAACTGACCTTAATCGGTTACGTCAAGCACCACCTCACACAGGGAATCTAGCGGTAATTTTGATTGCGCCATTAAACGCAGAGGTGGATTAAGGGCATATCTACACAACCAAGCACAAGAATTCGTAAGGAGATATCCATGAAAGTCATTTTTGTCGGCGCTGGGCCCGGCGACCCCGAACTGCTAACCATAAAAGCCCATCGCTTACTAAGCAGCTGTCAAATCTGCCTCTATGCCGGATCACTGGTAAGCCCTGCAGTGGTAGCCCTAGTCCCTAGTGGGGCGCAACTGTTCGACTCTGCTGGTATGACTCTGGAGCAGATCGAAGAGATCTTTATTCGTGGGCACCAGCTTGGGGTAGATATCATTCGCCTCCATACTGGCGATCCCTCCATCTACGGCGCTATTCGTGAACAGATGAATGTCCTAGATCGATTGGAGATTGACTACGAGGTGGTACCCGGCGTCAGTTCGTTCCAAGCCGCTGCCGCAGCACTGAAAACCGAGCTGACCGCACCGCAGATATCTCAAACCATCATCCTCAGCCGCACCTCAGGGCGCACACCAATGCCGCCCAAGCAGGAGCTAGAACAGTTAGCGCGCACAGAATCAACACTGTGTCTGTTTTTATCGGTGCATAAATTGGCCACAGTAGCCACAGAATTAGCCGTTTATTATGGCGCAGACTGCCCCATTGGCGTTATCTACCGCGCTAGTTGGCCGGATGAAGTGATCATCCGCGGCACATTGACCGACATCGCCCATAAAGTGGCACAAGCTGGTATCAGCAGAACCGCTATGATCATTGTCGGGCAGGCGATTGGATCAGACCGAGCACGGGATATCCCCGTGTCCCAACTCTATCATCGCCACTTCAGCCACGGTTACCGCACCGCAGAACCAGATAGCGTAGAAACACCATGAGCACAGCGGTAATCACCTTTTCTATACAAGGGTTGCAGGTTATGCAGCAGATCGCCGCCACGTTAAAGGTCGATCAATATCTGCATAACTCCATTACCCCGCCAACAGGAGTAATCTCTTTTGCCCGTGTATACGAACTTACTGAGCAGATTTTTGTCAACTACACCGGGCTAGTGTATATAGCCCCATGCGGCGTAGTGGTGCGCGCTATTGCCCCGCTACTAGAGAGTAAACTGCGCGATCCAGCAGTGGTATGTGTCGATGTCGGCGCGCGCCACGCCATGAGTGTACTCAGCGGCCACGAGGGTGGTGCAAATGCTCTGGCTATAGCGGTAGCCAACTGCACGGGTGCCGAACCAGTTATATCCACCACTACCGAAGCAGTAAAAGATCTCATTGTCGGCATCGGCTGTCGTAAAGGCAAGAGTTCTAGCGCCATCTGTGACGCAATTAGTGGCGCACTGAGTCAACTTAATCTACCGCTACAACGGGTGCGTTTTTTAGCCACAGCGGACGTCAAAGCACAAGAGGATGGTTTGCTCCAAGCCGCAGCCACCCTCAATATTCCGTTGCGCATTATCGATTCGGCACTGATCCGTCTCAGCACGCTCCCCTTCGGCCACTCAGAATTTGTCGCAAGCCATGTACAACTACCTGCGGTGAGTGAACCCGCAGCTCTACTTTCAGGACGGAGGACATCATTAATACTGCAAAAAACGGCCTTCAACGGCATTACCATTGCGATAGCTCAGGAAAACTGTATCTCGTTGGCATAGGACCAGGTAGTAAGGCAGATCGAACCGCACGCGCAACACAGGCCATTCTTGCCAGCGAAGTGGTGGTCGGTTATGGTCCCTATGTCGAAAACATTGCCGACCTGATTAGTGATCAACAACTCATCACCTCTGGAATGATGAAAGAAGCTCAGCGCTGTCGTGCCGCTATTGATGAAGCCACCAAGGGAAAAATTGTGTCATTAATCTCCTCTGGCGATGCCGGAATGTACGGTATGGCAGGGCTAGCTATGGAGATGGCAGCGGCAGATGGTGATCAAATTACTATGGAGGTTATACCTGGGGTCACGGCAGCCAGCTCCGCAGCGGCACTAATGGGAGCACCACTTATGCTCGATTCAGCCACCATCAGCCTCAGCGATTTGCTCGTGCCGTGGCCAACCATTTTGCTCCGGTTAGAGGCAGTAGCCGCAGCGGATCTAGTGGTGTCACTGTATAACCCACGCAGTAAAAAAAGAGTAATGCAGCTAGAAGAGGCGGTGCGTATTTTCCTCAGTCACCGCCCTAGTACTACCCCGGTCGGAATCGCCACCGCCGTTGGTAGTATGGAACAGCAAGTGGTGCTCACCGATCTTGAGCATCTGTTTGAACACGAAATCGGTATGCGTTCCCTAGTCATTATCGGCAACTCCACCACCAGTGTACTCAACGGCCGGATAGTAACACCACGCGGTTATTACAGTGATTCTGCTCCACTGGAGAGTAATTAAGTGCAGCACAAACAACACATCTTACTTCTTGGTGGCACCAGCGAAACTGCCCCTCTCGCCACGAAAATAGCGCAGTCTGGCTTCACTGTCTTGGTATCCACTGCCACTGAAACTCCACTGGATATTGGCAGTCATCCAGCAATTAAGCGCCGCTGTGGCCGTATGGATAGCGCACAAATTACCGACTTGGTAAATTGCCAACATTTAGCCGCAATTGTCGACGCTACCCATCCCTATGCTACTGTTGTTCACCAAGAAGCACGCAAGGCGGCACAGCACAGCCAGCGCCCCTACCTGCGCTACCAACGCCAGTCGCTATTAAACCTGCCAGCTGGAGCTATAAACGTAGCCGATCACGAAATGGCAGCCTTTTATGCCTGCGCGGTGGGCAAACCGATTCTATTGACCACCGGCTCACGCCATCTAGCCCCCTACGTTATCGCTGCCCAGCAGAAGCAGATAGCTTTATTTGCCCGCGTGCTTAACCATCCAGAATCAATAGCCGCCTGCGATCAAGCTGGTCTAGAGCCTCATAGACGTATCATCGAACGTGGCCCATTTAGCGTGGAGCAAAATCGCGCACTTATTCGCCAGCACAATATCGGTGTATTGGTTACCAAGGAGAGTGGTAATGCTGGGGGGATAGAGGAAAAAATAGCCGCCGCCGACCTTGAGCACTGCCAGCTTATTATTGTACAGCGACCTAACGAAGAGAGCACAGGTTGTTTTGCCGATATGGCGCAGTTGGTCTCAGCACTACAGTGGCACTGCAAGCTGACCTTCAATGAGATTACTGACAAGGAGAGATAGTGTGAATAACAGAATGATAGTCTATTTGGTCGGTGCTGGTCCAGGCGACAGCGGCCTGATTACAGTAAAGGGGCAGCAGTGCTTACAAAAAGCTGACGTAGTACTCTACGACCGCCTGTGTAATCCGGCGCTGTTAGATGAAATAGCAGCGACTACCGAGCAGATCTATGTAGGCAAAAACATGGGGCATCATGCCCTGCCCCAGGAACAGATAAATGCACTATTAGTTGAGAAGGCGCGTCAGGGGAAAATCGTCGTGCGTCTCAAGGGTGGCGACCCCTTTGTGTTTGGGCGCGGCGGTGAAGAGGCAGAAGTCCTGTCCGCAGCAGGAATTCCCTTTGAAGTGGTCCCCGGAGTTACTGCCGGTTTTGCCGCTGGCGCTTATGCTGGTATCCCCCTGACGCATCGCGATTTCACCACTAGTGTTACCCTTGTCACCGGTCATCTCAAAACAGGCAAAGAGCGCCCACACGATATAGACTGGGCTACCCTAGCTCAGGGTAATGGCACTCTAGTATTCTACATGGGACTGAGTAATATCTCTAACATCTGCCAACAGCTAATTCACCACGGCCGAGTCCAGAATACTCCAGTAGCAGTGGTTAGTCATGCGTCAACGCCTGCGCAACGCACTATAATCGCTACCCTGACCACAGCTGCGCATGAAGTTACACAGCACAATATTACCAGCCCCGCAGTTATTATCATTGGTGATGTAGTCCAACTACACAACCAGTTGAGCTGGTTTCCACGTTGCCAACCAACTATTGCAGCAGGAGCTGATGAAGCAACAGAAAAACCGGAAATAGAAGTTAGAGCTCAAACAATTGTTACAACGGCTAAAGATCAACCTCGAAAAAACATACTAATTTTTACCGGCAACGGCAAAGGTAAATCTACTGCCGCTTTTGGTATGGCGCTGCGCGCTGTTGGCCACAAACAGCGGGTAAGAATTGTTCAGTTTATGAAAAAAGATTCTCGCGTTGGTGAGCTAATAGCTTTAAAAAAGTTGAAGATCAATATCACGCAATCTGGTCTGGGTTTCGTACCCCAAGCAGATAATCCACAGTATGCCGCCCATTGTGAGGCGGCAGCACAGGGGCTGGCAGTGGCGACCGACGCTATATTCAGCGGTGACTACGATTTGATAATACTTGACGAATTGTGTGGCGCACTAGCGCATGGCCTGTTAGATGAGAGCGCAGTAATTGCACTGCTCCAGCGCGCGCCGACACCACTAAATCTAGTGCTTACTGGACGTAACGCTACTAAAGCATTAATTGAGCTAGCTGATACTGTTAGTGAAATAAATCCAGTCAAACACGCTTATATGCAAGGTATAAACGCACGGATGGGAGTCGAATTTTGACCAACATTCCCCGCATTGTCATCGCCGGTGCCCACAGCAGCGTCGGCAAATCATCGATTACCCTCGCTTTAGTTGCAGCTTTGACTAGACGCGGCCTGCGGGTGCAAACCTTCAAGGTGGGGCCGGACTATCTCGATCCCAGCCATCTCAGCCGTCTGTCAGGACGTCCCTGTTACAATTTAGATAGCTGGATGTGTGACCAGAAATATGTGCACCATTTGTTTACCCGCTGCTGTGCCGACGCCGATATCGCCATAATTGAAGGGGTGATGGGACTATTTGATGGCAGCAGCGTAAGTACCATGCAAGGCAGCACAGCGCAAATAGCCCAGTGGCTGGAGGCACCTGTAGCACTGGTGGTTAAAGCTCAAGGGATGGCGCGCAGCATAGCCGCGCTAGTACATGGTTACGCCAGCTTTGAACCAACTATAAGTATAAAGGGTGTAATCGCCAACATGTGCGGTTCAGTCAGCCATGGTAAACTGCTCGGTGATGCTCTGGACACTGCTAGCCTGCCGCCTCTGCTCGGGGCAATTCCACTGGCAGCGCTCCCGCCCCTCCCCAGTAGGCATCTGGGGCTAATATCAGCCACGGAGACCGACTGGAACGACCGCCTAATTCAGCACTTGGCAGAAGCTGCCGAGCAGTATATCGACATCGCCCAACTACTGCACCAAGTGCAAGCAGCGCCACCCCTTGCCGCAGCACACCAGCGCGCGCCACAAACCAGTGCAGCAGGACTCCACCTTGCCATTGCCCGCGACGCAGCGTTTCAATTTTACTACCCAGATCTATTTGACGCCCTAGTGCAACGCGGTGCCACTCTGCATTTTTTCTCTCCACTGGACGACTCAACCATTCCCAGCGGTTGCGATGCTCTTTTTCTTGGCGGCGGCTATCCAGAAATTTACGCAGAGCAACTAGCAACCAATAAGGCTATGCTCGCTAGCGTGCGCAATTTCTGCGCCAGCAATCGCCCAGTGTATGCCGAGTGCGGAGGTTTGATCTATCTATGTGCTGGAGTTGAAAATAACGCTCAGCGCTGGCCTCTAGTCGGCGTAGTACCATGTTGGGCGCGCATGTTAGATAAACGTAAAGCCTTAGGTTATGTCACAGCGACATTACAGCAACCAGCGCTGTTCGGCACCAGCGGTGCCCAGTTGCGCGGTCACGAATTTCACTATTCCGAGCTGTGCCATGATCCCATTGGTGAACAGGGCTGGCAAGCAGCCTATCAATTACGCCATAACCGTAGCGGCAAAACGATTCCCGAGGGATATCAGCGCGGCAACATCCTAGCTAGTTATGCGCATATGCATATCGCTTCGCAACCTGGGGCACTTGAGCACTTTATTCTCCACACGCAGGAGATAAAAACTCTGCTCAAGAATAATAAGTTGCCAATATAGCGATTAATAAGTTATATCTACTGCGGCTTTTGCAATAGCACATAGAAAAATTATGCAGGAGTTAACAACAATTAAATAGCTTACCGCGACAGTGTTTAGCCTCATGGCTGATTAAAAGGGAATCTCGTGCAAATCGGGAACGGACCCACCGCTGTAACTGGGGACGACAATCGCACAATGCCACTGAATTTCTATTTGGGAAGGCGCGATTGGAGGATGATCCAGAAGTCAGAAGACCTACTCTCGTGGTTTTAATGTCAACATGCCGAAGGGGATATTTCGGGCGACATAAGTAAGGTCTAGGGTCACAATGGGAACCCGTAACCGTCTGGTTGCGGGTTTTTTATATTTTGATCACCTTTATTGCCGCCTCCCTGTATACATCTACCATCTGTGTTCAAGCAGTAAGGGAGCGTTTCACCATGAAAAACCGCAGCAAGATTTTATTCCCACTATTTTTATGTTGTCTCAATATTCTACTGAGCTTCTCTAGCGCAGTAGCCGCAACAGATGCGGTTAATACACCTAACGATAGCCTTGTCCTTGATGACATGGTAGTCACCGCCACCAGATCAGAAAACTCTGCATTTACAACGCCGATATCTATCAGCGTTGTAAATCAAGAACAAATTCAGGAGCAAAACGCCACAATCTTTAACGATATGCTCGACTCTGTAGCTGGAGTCACCTTGAGTGGTTCTGGCCCATGGGACACCACACCAACCATTCGTGGCATGGGCACCAACCGAGTTTTGGTTCTCTACGACGGCGACCGCGAAACCAACCTGTGGGCAGGTCGTGCGCCACTGACGCCGTTTATCGGCAGCGACGATATTGAACGGATCGAAGTGCTCAGGGGCCCCGCCTCAGCGCTCTACGGCAGTGACGCTATGGGTGGAGTTATTAACATCATCACCAAAGAGGTAGCCTTGGCTAACGGCGATACCTGGCAGGCACAGCACCGCGTCGGCATGTACTACTCCTCGGTTGATGACGGGTTAATCGGTAACTACACAGTCAACGCTGGCGGTCAGGGTCTTGGCATCCGCCTAAATGTGACGGCTCAGGATCACGATAACTATGAAGTTGGCGACGGCGACGAGCTGCCCCATAGCCAATTTGAAAACAAAAGCCTCGATCTGAAAACCCTCTACAATATCAACGACCACCACAGCCTCAAGGCCGAATTACGTATTAACGACATCAACGACATGGGGGTAGCGCAAAAAGACCCAGAGGCGCCGGAATCACACTTCACCCTATTCAATACCCGCACCTACAAATTGGGTTATGTCGGCACGGATCTAGGGGCAGTGCAGCGCTTGGAAACACGCCTGTTTCATGTCGATCAGAAACGCCGCTTTCAAGGGGATTTCCCTAACACCGCCAAGCAGGTTTACAATCTGAAACAGAACAGCATCGATACCACAGCCACCGGCGGATCGCTGCAAGCAACCTTTGCCCTAGGACAGCACCAACAGTGGACCACCGGAATGGAGATAGTTCATGAGACCACAGATTCTGACGAAACCCAAAAAACCTTCAGCACCAGCAACGACACACTGAAAAAACTGCTCAGCTTTCAGCCTGTACCCGATGGAGAGCGCGATCATTTTGGTCTGTTTGCCCAAAACGAGGTAACAGTGACTGAGCGCTGGAATCTGACTATAGGTGGACGCTACGATTACTTTGCCGCCGATGCCGACGATGTCACCATGAGTCAGACCAGCTACACCAATAGCGGGGCATCCAGGGTGCAAGCGGTTAGTAACTTCTCCCACGAACAGGATCAAGCTGTCACCTTCAGTCTCGGCTCTTTATATGCTCTGAGCAACAGCCTACACCTGACAACCAATCTGGCCACAGCATTTCGCGCACCAGATCTGTTCGAGCGCTACTCCACCCGTGGCGGCGGCAGTCAGGTTATCATCGGCAACCCAGATCTCGACGCCGAATACACCTACAATGCCGACATAGGAGTTAAATATCTTTCGGCGCGCGCTAAAGGTTATGTGAGTCTATTTTACAACCGTATTAACGACTACATTGATCTAGTCGAGCAGGAGAACTCATTTTTGGCCAATATTCCCACCTACGGATACGTCAATGTCGATAATGCGGAAATCTATGGTGTTGACGCGGAGGGTAACTTCAGTTTGACCCAGAGCTTTGCTGTGGAAACAGCAATATCATGGGTGGAGGGCAAGGATCGTGATAATCACGCTCATCTCAGCGCCATTGCACCTCTCAATGGGCGCATTGGCTTATGTTATAGCGCCCTACTGAGCAAAAATATACGCTACACCCTTCGTGCTCAAGCCAACCTCTATGACCGCCAACGTAATGTCTCTGCCAGTGAGAGTGAAACTCCCGGCTACACCACCTTTGATCTACATGCTGGGCTCAATTTTGGTTCGTGGGCGATGCTTGATGCGGTAAAGGTAAATATCAGTTTGAAAAATATTCTTGATCGTGGTTATCGCAGCCATCTACGCTCCAGCCAACAGACTTGGATTTACGAGCTAGGTCGCAATCTAGTAGTTGGCCTACAGTGCACATTCTAATGAAAGCAACGATGCAGAATTTCACCAGGCGACTGATCATCATCCTTTTAGCATTGATATTCGTTAGTTTAGCAACCCTCAGTGCCTACGCTAGCGACGCTGCGAGCAGCGTGCAGCACATGGTGACTGACTTGGCGGGACGACAGGTTCAAGTCGCCACCCCAGCCAAGCGCATAGTGGGTGTCCAATCCGCCTTAGGGCTATTATGTTATATGCAATTAGCCGCTCAGGTCGTCGCTATCGAGCAGGAAGAAACAGAGCCGCGCCAATGGATTGGTGGAACTGGACGCTCCTACAGATTGGCCTATCCGCACTTGAGCAAATTACCCGCCATCGGATCACGCCGACAGCTTGACGCCGAGGCGCTGGTAAAACTTAAGCCAGATGTCATTTTCATGGGCTGGGGCTCACCACAAGCTGCCGATCACCTGCAACAACAGACGGGCATTCCTGTGCTTATGGTTCATAATGGCAATTTAACTGCAGAACTCCACCTCTTTGAGCACTCCTTAGATCTGATCGCTACTGTATGCGATTGTGCTGAGCGAGCCACGCATATCAAAGAGTTCATCACCGCCAGCATAGCCGATCTGCACCAGCGCGTTCATGACTACCCGGCACCAACTAGTGTCTACATAGCTGGGCTCAATTTTCGTGTTGCTCACGGTCTGCTCGGTACCAGTCGTGACTATCCGCCGTTTGTTCTGCTTAATGCCAACAACATAGCCGACCACATAACGGCTCCGAGCAAATTGGTCAAAGGGCGATTTTCTGTAGCGGCTGAGAGTTTGATCAAGGCCGATCCCGAGCTGATGTTTATCTGCGCTAGTGGCGAGGATCTAGTTCGTAACGACTTAGGTCACCCAGCTTTTGCTGCACTAAGTGCGGTACGTAACCATCGACTCTACCGCATTATCCCCCACTACTACGCAGCCAGCCCCGATGCAGTGTTGGCAGAGACCTATTATATCGGCAGCGTCATTTATCCTCAGGCTTTTGCTGATATCGATATTGCTACCACAGCTGACCGCATGTACCGCTTTTTTGTCGGCGCTCCACTGTATAAGCAGATGGCTGAGCTATTTGGTCCGTTTGCTGCTCTAAATTTAACAGATGAGACTCAAGCATTATGAGTCTGCACCATCTCTATCTGCAACGCCAACAGCGCCTAAACATCAGCGCGCTGCTTACCCTGCTCACGCTAGCGCTGCTTACTCTCCTAGCATTAACCTGCGGGGCCATGGAGCTGGATTGGCACCATCTATGGTCAACTGATGGTGAGAGTTTGTCCGCTTCCCAGCGCGTCTTGCTACACATTCGCCTACCACGCGCCTGCAGTGCAATTCTCGGTGGCGCAGCTTTAGCTACAGCTGGACTCATCCTGCAAGTGTTGCTCAATAACCCCCTCGCCTCACCCTCTACTCTAGGAATTTCTCAGGGTGCATCCTTTGGTGCAGCATGCGGTATTTGGCTACTACCTTGTGGCACAGCCTCTTCAGGAGCGCCGCTGCTCATCACAACTCTAGCCTTTACTGGCGCTATGATCACCACCATACTCATTCTGGCATTGAGCCTGTGGCGTAACTGCGGTCGTGAAACCATCATACTTGCAGGGGTAGCATTAAGTGCCCTGTTCGTCGCCACCACCACATTGTTACAATATCTTGCTGACGATACCCAGCTAGCAGCCATAGTTCACTGGAGTTTCGGCGATGTCGGCCGCGCCGATTGGAGTGATTTACGCCTGTTAGCCAGTGTCACCGTCATCGGCTTGGTGGCACTCTGGAGTCAACGCCGCAGTTACAATGCCATGATGTGCGGTAACGATACCGCCACCAGCCTAGGTTTACACGTCACCAGGCTGCGTTTGATAGGTGTTACTCTGGTAGCACTCATGACCGCCACCACTGTCACGCTACTCGGCGTTATCAGTTTTATCGGCCTGGTTGCCCCGCACTTAGTACGCTTGCTGATTGGTGATAACGTTGTAGCTCGTCTACCATTGTGTGCTCTGACTGGTGCCATGCTGTTGCTACTAGCTGATATTCTCGGCCGCACACTGCTAGCACCACTGACCTTTCCCGCAGGAGTCGTCACCGCGTTTCTCGGCGCACCGCTATTCCTCGCCCTGCTATTTAGCAGAAATCAACCATGAACCTAACTCTACACCAAATCAGCTTTGCCTATCGTGGTACAGCTGCGATTCTGAAAAGTCTAAATGCAAACATTGCCACAGGCCAACTCACTGCACTACTGGGTATCAACGGCTCCGGAAAATCCACCTTGCTTAAATTGATGGCGGGCATTCTAACTCCTAATCAAGGTTCCATCATTCTCGGAGAGCCAGTTCAGCGCCCATTAGCCAAACTGAGGCCCCGCAAAATCGCCCGTTACTGCGCTTACGTAGCTCAGAACACCACACCACCAGCATTGACTGTATTCGACTATGTCCTTCTAGGTCGCTTGCCGCATCAACATGGTTGGAACACAAATCCATCAGCCGCCGATCTAGATCAGGTAGAAATCTGTTTAGAACAGATGGAGCTTACAGCTCTCGCGGCTACCCCTATGACCAACCTGAGCGGCGGACAAGTACAGATGGCGGTCATAGCCCGCGCCCTAGCCCAGCAACCATCAATACTGCTGCTCGACGAACCAACAAATAATCTCGACCCCAAACATCAAGTACAACTAATGGATAAACTCCACGCGATAAGTCAGCAACAGCAAACTACGGTTATCTTTAGTATGCACGACATCAATCTAGCTCTGCAGTGGGCCGACAGATTGTTGCTACTAAACGATGGGCACCTGTACAAGCACATACCAACAGCACAGTTGACCGCAAACGACCTCACAACCATGTTCGGCCTCAATTATAAGCTATACCATCCATCTGAAGATCAGCGCTGGTTCTGGCCTCAAAAGCTAAGAGTATAAGTTTTAATGATTGTGTTAGTTAGAGTAATGTGCGGTTAAAACAAATTGCACAAATAGAAATAGATATAGAGAGCTTATCCATTAAAACACACCCCGCAACGTATCAAACAGTTTGTCCATGTACCCATCCCGGTCATCCGTCATGAAGAGCACATGATTGGCTTCCATATCATCCTGCGGGATTCCCCAACGAAGCTGGGGATATTTTGTCCACGACAGAATGAAACTGTTGAGAATGACATCCGGGTCGGCAAAGCGGCTTTCGATATCTTTGATACGCTTGTGAAATTGCACCTTCTCGCTGGCTGGGCCTTCGTGGAGCAGCCCGTGCGGCTCAATGAAAGTGACATATTGTTTGCCATCAACAATCATCCACAAAATAAAGTCGGGATGAAAATTACCCGCTTCAAAAAAGCCCACGCCTTTTCCGCGACTCAGGTTCCGGAGCAAAAAGAGTTCAACCCCGTCCTTTTGAAGCTCCGCCGCATTGGTTTCGGACCAATCTTTAAGATCCGTTACAAACTGAAATTCACTTTCGTTCAACGCGACTGGCAGAATGGTAATTTTCCCGCCTTTTCTTACATGGAAGAGCGGCTGGAAAAGATGCATTCCAAAGCGACAGGCTTGAAGTTCGCCTGTTTTAAGCAGTGATTGTTTATTTTCTTCCAACTCCTTTTTGAGCTTTTCAATGGCAAGGATTACCTGTTCTTCACTGCCATCAACTATGAGCTGATAGAACTCTTCCTGAGGGATATTGTCATCTTCCGGCGTAAGTTCCCGGAGCTCAAGTCGTGGCTCAATAAATGACCGTTTACAATAGTTGTAATAGTGTTCGCAGAAGCGCTTGAGAAGTTCAGCGGCCACTTGCTGCAATAATGAAACGTCATCAAACCCAGCTGGTTCTAATCGGGCCGTTGGAAGAAAGAGGGTGTACCATGTTTTATCAGCAAGGAGCTTTTGGATACCTGTTTTATCAATATTCAGGTTGTACCAACTTCTCTCGCGTTTAAACTGCTCGAGTTCGAAATACAACTCATCCAGATTAAGCAACGAGATATGTCTTTCGATCAATTTCACATCATCTTTTTTGATCGCCTCGGCAGTCTTCTTTGAGTGGATGGATTGAATACGCGGATACCAGTCAGACACAACCGGGTGCAGCTGAAGGTACTCTGTCAGCTGACCAAGGTTGGGTACGGGAGCATCCTTCTTAAAGTCATACTCTTTTCCGTCATCCGCTTTCCGTTTTGGCCTGATAATCTGCAACTTCTTGCCGAAGTCATAGGTGACATTCAGCGGTATGGTAAACACACGTCTCCGCTCATTGCCGGGCAATCCTTCATCGGCAAGGAATTGGCGGAATTTCTCCATAAAATCGGCTTCCACACCGAATACGTTTAGAGTCTCGAGTTCCTCAATATATTGAGGAATGGACGGAGCATAACTGTGACCGCTTCGCTTGAGGCTCCAGCCGTATCCTTTCAGTCGCACGCCCCGCCCAAAGAGCTGAATAATTTGCGCCCCTTCGCTTTTACCAACGTGCATCAAACCAAGGGTACTCACTCGCCAGCAGTCCCAGCCTTCGACAAATTTCTTTGATCCAATAAGCAGGTTGACCGGAGACGAGGAATCCTTAACCGTATCAAAGGTGGCTTCCGAGAAATCGCTATCCTCAACAGACAGTGATAATCCATCCTGTTTGGCCACGCCTGCAATATGATCCGCAAGCGCTTTGGCATCGCCAACGTTAATAAGACCGAATGGCGTTTCTGACGTGCCCACCCGCAGAGCAATTTCCCCGGATTCACCTTTCACACGATCAAGGGCAAGATGGCCGCCAGTGTTTGTGTTGAACAGGAGCTTCAGGATATTTTTGTAGAGATCGTCATAGGAAAGTCCCGCGTTCATTGTTTTGGCCAGCCACGTAAATGAACCTTCAAAAATATCAACGCCATTACTGTCCAGTAGACCTGTGTCCTGTCCGTTGCCGGTCAGAATTTCCTCCATGCGCTTACATGCCTTATCTTTGCTCGAAAGGAAATCGGCTATAAATGCGATGATCTGGGCCACATCGGTTGCGACAATCTGTTCGTCTTTAGTTTTGCCACCGGTTACGGTACTTCCAACGAAAACCCATAAAGGCTTCTCTATGTTGAAAGGATGTAATACCTGAGCCTTATCCGCATAGATATCAAGCTGCTGATAAAACTTAAGCAGACATGCTGTCAAGTAAACGGCTTTGAGATCATCAAATGATTTTGGTAAGTTGAGGATTTGGTAGTCTTTACCGAAACCATCCTCATAAAACCAACGGTATGAGTAATCGAAAACCACCGTTTTTGCATAGTCTTCTTCGTGTCCCGTACCGGAAACTGCTTGATCAAAGGTTGCCGAGTATTCGAAGGTGAAGCCTTTTTCACACAGCATGGCGCGATTTTTAAACCATGCATTTCCATCCGTCTTGGCATTTTTCCCTGACAGACCACGATGCCCTTCGTCAACAAGCAGCAGATTCTGGTCGCCAAGACTGCGTGTTGCAATGGTGTTTGGACCTTCTTTATCACCCAGCTTGGTAATCTCCAGAACATCGACTCGTGAAAGTCCCTGAGCCTGCGTGAACAGACTGTGGCCTACCTTTGTAAAATTAGATGCACCAATGTTACTCTCTGAAAACTCGGCAATATGTTGTTCGCTCAATCGCTCATTCGGTGAGATAAGAACTGCTCTGGATAGATCTTTCTCTTTGCCATATTTTTTTGAGTAGTGCTTATACTGCAGGAAATTGACATGCATCAGCAACGTTTTGCCTGAACCGGTGGCATTCTGCAAAGAGAGCTTGTTCAGCTCGTCTTCATTGAAATAGGCAATATCAGCATATTCCGGCCAACGGCTATTAAAACGGTCGACATACTCGTTCAATGCTGCGAGCAAAGACTCCCGGTCACTGAAATAACGATCGAGATAGATCTCAACAAACAGAAGTGATAGCCACTGATAATACTTCCAGACAACTTGGCGATGGCGTTTGGCATTAATCGCCTGGGTATGACGGACGATATTTTCCTCATAGGTCAGCAGTTGCTCACGCGATAAACTCAGTAATCCTGTATCCACACCAGCCTGACTGAAAAGTGGACTTCCTGTTAAGTTATGGAAAAAATAATGCAGATTATCCTTATCCAAACCTTCCAGTCGAGGATCTTTGATGTGTTCCGCTAAATAGTGAAATGGTCGTTTTCTCGCGCCTTCCCGAAGCGGATCAATACCGAACAAGCTCATCAGCCATTGATTCAGGAGAAGCTTGTCTCGGAATTTATGCTGTTTTGGTCCTTTGGATTTTCGTTTCGCCATTAGGAAAGCCCTCCATTTTTAACCACAGAACACGCGGAAAACACAGAAGAATTTAGAACCACAGATGGACACCAATAAACATCGATTTTTTTAAACCGCAAAGGGCGCGGAATACACGAAAGGACATTATTCATGATCGCCCCCTTTTTTTGATGAGGTGTCAATTTGTTTAACCGCCTTGTCAAAGTCGCTAAGTTCTTTACTTGAGGTCGTCAGGCGGCTGGTATGAAACCTCTTATACTCGGCTTCTGCCAGTTGCTTCGCCATCTCATGAGAGATTTTTCCCGCGTGAGTGAGAATATCACGGTCATTAAGGGTCATGAAGCTGTCCAACTTTTTAATCCAATCACTCATATACATGGGGATTCGGCGCATGGCCTGTCCTTGAGCAAAAATCAGGTATTGTTCTACCAGGTTGTTCAGTGCAGCCAGTTCATCTTCGTTGAGATAGTTTTTAGCTACAACCACATCCTGTTTACGCACCTTCGCTCCACGATAATTCGTTAAGCCCATGTTTAGTTTTTCAGCATCCGCTCTGGCATGAATAATTTCCGCCGCCGTCTGTCCGGTGATTGCCCAGTGCATTTTGTTCTGTACAGTTTTAAAGAACTCTATGCTGATATCCTGCGTCGGATCATAATCAATGCTGGTGGCATAGATGTCCGTAATCTTCTGGTAAAAACGGCGTTCAGACGTACGAATATCCTGAATGCGCCGTTCCAGTTCCTCGAAGTAGTCGAACGGCAGGTCCGGATTCTTCAAACGCTCGTCATCAAGCAAGAATCCTTTCCTGATAAACTCTGTCAGTTGTTGGGTGGCCCAGATACGGAAGCGGGTCGCCACATGGCTTTTTACACGGTACCCGACGGAAATGATCATATCCAGATTGTAATAATCAAGCTGACGTTGTACCTCGCGCTTTCCTTCGGTTCGAACTGTCAAGTATTTCTTGACAGTTGCTTCAGGGGAGAGCTCGCCTTCCTCGTAAATATTTTGTATGTGGAGGCTTATATTCTGCTTGGTGGTTTGAAACAGCTCTGCCATGAGCTGCTGTGTCAGCCAAACCGACTCATCCTCAAAGCGCACATCCAGCTTCAACGTGCCGTTCTCAGTCTGATAGACCAAAAACTGCCCCTTTGGAGGCTCTAATCCGTGTCCTGCTGTGCTCATCTGAGGTTCTTTGTCGTGGTTGCTCATTCGCCAACTTCCCACATTTTCTTATGGAACTCCTCTTCAATGAGGCGAACCTTCCAGTTCTCATCATCCTTTTTCAGGTTGGGCAGGTTGTTGGAGCCGTTGACATAGATAGTGTCGTATTCAAAGTCGCGGGTAGAAATGCGGTATTTTGTAAACCACTCATCCAGCATCAGGTTGTCTTCTTCCAGATTGCCGGTGAGCTTACGCCACACAATCAGCACACGCTCTTTATGGCCGTTGTTCGGGTTCATAGGATCGGCTGGAACCCAGCCTTCCAGCTTGCGGAACCACCAGATTTTTTCTTTGGAACCACAGATGGACACGGATGAACACGGATTATTTTTTTCTTGTTCTTTATCTGTGTCTATCTGTGTGAATCCGTGGTTAACCTGCTTTATCTTACCATCCACCACCAGTTTGGTATGCTGGTCTTCGGGCAGTTCAGGATCGGGCTTGCGGGTAAAGCTGGCAGTAAAGGTCTGTGGTGCGGCCATGTTTTCAAGACGCAAGCCAAGCAGGTAATTAAAGGTTTCAATCAGATCAATGTGTTGTTTGACCTGCTCATCACTGCCGGGCCTTTTAACCACAAGGGCGTAGGCCGTTGGGTCAGCAAAGGCGTCGATATTGAGCAAACTCTGACTGCCCCGGGTTTCCACATCCAGCAGATAGCGCAGCATGTAGTCCTCTTTAAATGATGGATTGCTTTCGATGGTTTTGCCGCGAACAGGATCTTCGTCAAAGACAAGGTTGTTCAGTGTGTCTTCGTAGGATTCAAGACGGATATATTTGAAGCACTGAGAGATGCCTGTGTCACGGCTTGTCGGTTTGCCCTTTTTCCAGTCTGAAGAGTAGATGACTTTGGTTATGCGGGGTTTGAGGACGGTGTCAAAATAATCGCCCATTTCAACAAGGATGTATTTTCGATTGTCATTATCTTCACGGTTGAGGTTGATTACAGCATGGCCCGTAGTGCCTGAACCTGCGAAATAATCGAGAATCAGATCACCTTCTAAAGAACCAATTTTTATGGTTTTTTCCAGCAAGGCTATTGGTTTAGGAAATCCAAACTCTTTGAACCCCATTGCACCAACAAGAACCGTTCCCTGTTCACTAATTACATCTGTATCATCCCATATTGTTTTTGCTTTTGTTGTACTTTTTCTAGCCTTTTCATAAATATTCCAACCACCAGCCCTTTTTTCTTTCGCAATTAAAATTAAATACGGGCATTTTGATATTTCACGCAAGACCTTATCTTTTCCCCATCGCCAACAAGATTCAACACCCGTACTATTCAGAGGATAAACCTCAACTGAAAATTCATCATTTTTTTCTAAAGAAACCAAAGCGTATCCATCTGCATTTAATTCATTTGGATTAACATAAAAAGGATAGTAAAGATTAGGTCGATTGTGTTTACCAAATTTTGGGTTACGGTTTCTTAGTTCCCATAGTTCATATGCACCAATTTCGTCTTGCAATGATTTTGAGGATATTTCTTTTTCCAATTCAAAATATTCTGCATCTTTTCCTATTGAATAGGTTAGAAGATATTCGTGAGTTTTTGCTATCTGCTGATATGTCTGACCACGCTTATTAGATTGAATAATTATTTGTGTTTCAAATGCATTTTGACCAAATATTGAATTAAGAACACTTCTCATCGCAATATTCTCGTTATCATCAATACTTCCAAAAAAAACTGATTGTGAATTTCCCAATGGTTTTGTCAATGTGATCTTATCACTGAACGAAGATAACCAACTACTATGCAGATATGAGTCTTTATATAGGAAACCATCCCCACCAGTATTGTAAGGCGGATCGATATACACGCACTTCACCTGCTCCCGATACCGCTCCTGCAAAAGATTCAAAGCCTGAAAATTCTCCGAATGAATCAGTAGGCCATCGCACTGTTCATCAAAATCCTCGATGGAGGCAATCAACTTTGCCTTAAAGTCACTGCTGAAAAAAGCGGTATCCAGCACCAGTTTGTCGTTGGCTTTCAAGAAACTAACCACAGATTCACACAGATTTTCACAGATATTTCTTATGTTTAATCTGTGTCCATCTGTGTCCATCTGTGGTTCCAAAAATCCCAGCTTCATCCACTCATCAAACTGCCCCTGATTATCAGTAATTTCCTCGTAAAAATCTTCGGGAACGCGATCCAGCGTAATGCAGTAGTTGGTCTCGGTGACAAATTTCTTTTTCAGCCAGAGCTTTTTTTGAAAATCTTCAAGCTGGGCAAGAAAGTCGATCAGCTTGGTGGCAATCTTGCGGATGACCTTGAGCTTGGCCAAATAGTTTTCCACGGCAGGAGCATCGGCGTTTTCGATATCGTCAAGATGCATCACCTCGTTTTTAATGTAGAAGTCCAGCTCTCGTTTCAGGAAGCCGCCCAGATCCTTATGGATGAAGTAGTCGCAGGTGTTGCGGGCGGTGTACTGGTTGATGTATTTTGCCAGCAAGGGACGATTGGGAATCTTTTTCAGCTGCTCCTTCGTTCCTGCCGCCAGCTCAAAAGCTGTCCGATAATTCTTAACCACAGATTCACACAGATTCACACAGATTTTTTCGCCACTTTCATTTATCCGTGTCCATACGTGTCCATCTGTGGTTTCTAAAGCATCTATGATTTTATGGGCAATGGCCAGATTCGGCATATCCCCTTTGTTCAGGCTCTTACCGAATTTTTCTTTAAGTGCCTTCTCGGTAGCGTCATCAACGTCATTCTTCCCACCGGGTAGCGCTTTGTATTCAAAATTGATAACCAGCTCTTGCATCTCGTTGAACTCAACCGGATTTTCCTCGTGCAGAATGAAAAAGCGCTTTTTATCCTCGGCTGCCTTTACATTACCATGTTCACCTTCGCTGGCATCGACAATACGGAAATGCACCTTGAGCGTTTTTTTCGGGATGCCGTTTAGAACCTTTTCTCCATCCGACATCTTACGAATTTCAGCAGCCTGGGTAATATCGAAGCTGTAGTTGGAAAAGTATTCTGCCGTTTTAATATAGTATTGATCCGCATTGGCCCAGTGCAGCTTCACCTCCTCGCCATTGTATGGAATGGCAAAGGGAGCGGCTTTTCCAGCGTTCTCTCGGGCGTAGTAACGGCGGGAGATAAAATCGCCTTCGTCATAATAGCGTTCAAAGAAACGGTACAGATGGTCATATACGTCGGCTTCAGCGGTAGCTCCGTCGCGCAGGGCATCCAGTGCCGCCTTGGCTTTTTTTACCGGTTCTGTCTCTTCAGGGTTTGGCGCTCCGAAGTCCTTGGCAGTTTGAATGGCTTTTTCCACGGCAGCGGCGAGTTCAGCCTTTCTGCCTTCATCAACCTGCCCGAAAGCATCCTCAATAATCTGCAGGAGATCTTTATCAATGAAGGATTTCACTTGTTGGGCCTTGGCCTGCATGATTCGATAAAATCCAAAATCCAAATCAGGCTGATCCAGTTGGAACAGCTCCGTAAGCTTGGCCATAAGCTTGTTTCTAAGTTTTTCTGGTGTAGCCATATTTAAATCCTTTTATTGTTAACCACAGATGGACACAGATTCACACAGATAGTTTTCATAGTATGATTCGTTCCCATTCCAGTTTGGCGTGTTTAAAGTTAAGTAGCAGGCCTACTCTAAGACCTGTGATTTTTAAGTAGTTTATTATCTGGGCTTTTTCGTTGTTACCAATTTTTTCAATGACCTTGGCATCTACAATGATCTTATCGAAGACAATCAGATCGGGAATGTATTCGCCGACGTTTACAGATTTATAGATAACTGGAAATCGCGGTTGTTGAGCATAAGGAATAGCTTGTTGCTGAAACTCGACAACCAAAGCATTTTCATACGGTTTTTCCAGAAGACCATGACCGAGCGTGTTAAGCACCTCAAACGCACATCCAATAATCCGATGCGTTTCTTCCTTAAATAAAAATCTGTGTTTATCTGTGTGCATCTGTGGTTCCATTAAACAACACTCCATCGAATGGTAAACAGTTCCTCGGTGGTGGTTTTTTGCTCCATTCGCATTGTCAATTGTTCTACCAGAGAATCCCGTTTTTCTGCTATTTCATCTTCTACATCAAAAATTTTCTGTTGTTGTCTGCGGCGCAAAGTTTCAAGCTTTTTCAGCTCAGCCTGAAGCTCGGCCTGTTCCTGCATGGTCGGAGCAAGTCTGACTTTTCGGCGGATATCGGCAATCTTGCGCTTGGTGTCATCCATCTCTTTGGCCGCCGCTTTTTCCATGTCCTCAGCCCACTTATCGAGCTGAATACATGCTTCAGATAGATGTTTGTTGTTGTCTTCAAGGTTTCTGGTGATTGTAGCCTTAATATGCCTTTCACTATCTGCACAGAGCCTCTGCCTTATAGGTTCAGGCAGCGATGTTTCTTGGCTGTCATAACCAATACAGTTGAAGAGCTTTTCTATCGTCTCCTGACCAAGGTTCTCTCCGGCATCATCTATTGCCGAAAACAATAGATATTCTTCTGATTCGAACGAAGAAATATTAAGCTTGCTGAGTGTAAGCCAGCCTGATTTTCCTTTGAGACTTTCAACAACGGATATCTTCGTCGGATTATTGGTAATATCAAACACGACCGTTGAGACGGGACAGTGTAAATCTCTGCCAATTTGAATGACATGCTCTCCCAGCGGATGGCTCAGTCGATACAAAAACTCGCTGTTATGCACTGCCTTGTTTTTTGTAACAAGATAATAGGTGCCCAGCCTCGTGCCGTTAGCCAGTGGTTTGTGGAGATTAAAAGAGAGCGTGGAATCATCAAAAGTCGCATGTTCGGATAAGACATACTTGGTAACAGCCCAAAATTGTTTGCCGATGCGATCGAGCTTTTCCTGCGTGCCGATAAGATTGCCCTTCAATCTTTCATGGACGTCCTCATCAAAGTTTTCCAGTAAAACTTTTCTGGTATCCTTCAATTTGGCCTGGATGGAATCTTCCAACTCTTGTTGAAGAGCCGCAAAGGCGCTTTGTATTTCGTCTTCTGTCCGGCATTCCTGATAAATATCCAACACGCGCCGTTCAAAATCCACACCTGATTCAATGGAGCCTAAAACGTCGTCCGAGGCACCAAAAACGCCACTGAAAAGATTGAATTTATGCTCCAGGAGTTCATGCACTCGTCTGTCTGCCTCATTCTTCTCATTGAGAAAATTGATAACAACGACATCATACTTTTGTCCATAACGGTGGCAACGACCAATACGCTGCTCGATCCGTTGAGGGTTCCAAGGTAAATCGAAATTGATCACCATGGAACAAAACTGCATGTTTAACCCTTCAGCTCCGGCTTCAGTTGCGATCAGAATACTTGCACTATTCTTGAAGTGATCGAGGATTGCCGCCCTCATGTCAACTTGTCTAGACCCAGTAATGCGCCCGGTATCTTTGTTGGCCTCCAGCCAGTCTGTATAGATTTTTCCGGTTGAATCATCTTTATTGGTGCCGTTGAAGGTAACGACATGATCTCCTGCCTGCCGCGCCCGACCTGCTTTGATCTCGCGTTTTATCCATTCGCGCCCAAAACCTGTCTTTAAGTATTTTTCCCGCTCAACCGCCTCTTCTCTTGTAGCGTATTCTTCATGATGAACAATTTTGACCGGTTTGTGCTGTTTGGTCCATTTGGCGGCTCGACCAGAGCAATGCAACTTCCATCTGCTTCGTAAATCATCGGTTTGCCCGATGTATAAACTTTGATTGTCACACTCTATGACATAAACATAAAACACACCTGGTCGCGGCGCAGGCAGGGAAAAACCTTGGTTATTCAGATGGTTAAAAAGCCAATCCTGCGTTCTTCTGGACTCGGTAAAAATGACGGCCTTGCGAGCTGCACCCATTTCAGTCATTTTCTGAAAACCGACATCGAGCGCTGTGAGCAGGGCTTTGGATTTAGTATCGATTCCTATACTACGTGCCCATCCAATATATTGTTCTATCTCATTTATTTCATTACTGAGACGGGCGATATCGATTTTCTCTTCCTGAGCAGGTTCAGTGTCTTCCGGAATGAAGTCACTGACATCATCCTCTTCATCTTCAAGTATTTCATCCAACAGATCTTCATCTATATCCGCCTGTTCGACTAATAGCTCAGAAACTGAACGCCCACTTTTTGCTTTTTCTAAAAGCCCATCTAAACGCTCCCTGATGATTTCAAGGGTACCGGCAAGTGCGGTCGGTGAAGATGCAAGCACTTTTCGAATCAGGAGAATTAAAAGGTGTTTTTGTCTGGCAGGAAAGGCATAGGTATCATCGCGCATCAAATATTTGGAGACAGCCTCATACAGCTTATGCTCCTGCTCGGTAGGCTTGAATGGTCGCGTGATCAGTTTACGTTCTGTATAGGGCACATACTCGGTAACTTGGCCTCGAAGCGTGCGCCAGCAAAAGCCTTGAAGGCGATCGCTGAGCCCTGACACGTCTCCACCATAATTGATGTACTGAGTTCTAAAAGAAGCAAGATCACCAAAAATGTTCTCATCTATTAGGGTTGAAAGGCCGTAAAGTTCGAGAAGAGAGTTTTGCAGCGGTGTAGCGGTTAAGAGCAGTTTTTTTCTGTCTAAAGTCGCCTGCCTAACAGCCTGACCAATACGGTTACTTTCTCTATATGCGTTTCTTAGTTTATGCGCTTCATCAATGACAACAAGGTCCCATGGGATGGCTCGAATGTCCATGGCCTTGCTGGCGACAAAGTGCATTGAGCAAATGATGATTTTTCGTTCATCGAAAGGATTCGGATTACCTGCTTTTTGTGAATCCCGATAGGTTTTGGCATCAAGGATCTGGCTGGGTAAATTGAATTTTTCCTCCAGCTCCACGGCCCACTGCTTACGAAGGGAGGCAGGGCAAACGACCAATAGTTTTCGACAGTTTTCAGCCCAGCTTTGACAGATCACCAACCCGGCCTCAATGGTTTTACCAAGACCGACTTCATCAGCCAGCAGAACGCCCTTGGATAATGGAGATCTCAAAGCAAAGAGTGCCGCCTCGATCTGGTGCGGGTTCAGGTCAACACAAGCGTCAAACAAGGCTCGACCAAGGCGATCGACGCCCTTGCCTCCAGTTCGAGTCAATTCATGGGCAAAATATTTAGAATGAAATTTAGTCATACCAATTTGTTCTTTGTTATCTTCCTCTTTAAAATCACTCGCTTTTCCGTCACAACCCCATGTGTCGACTTAGTCTTTCTTGAATTTCCAAAGACGGCCGATTTTATGTGCGGGCATGCCTTTTCGCTTATCAACGTATAGACAGTATCTCGCTCAATCCCGAAATAGTCTCCAATTGCAACTACGGACAAGCATCTATCTTCCATTTTCGACTCCATCATTCTTTAATGATGGTTTTATTTTATTGATATAGGCGGCTCGTCAAGTTGTTTAACCGGACAGCATTCCATAGGATGCACAATCGCACTACATTATATTAATTTTGACTAAAAATGAATGGATGAAATGGAAAATAACAAGTTTTTTGGGTCTACCTCAAAGAAGGGGGATAAAAAAATCGGCTCTACCTCAAAGAAGGGGGATAAAAAAATCTCATAATAAAAAAAGGGCTGATCCGAAGATCAGCCCTTTAGTATTTTATGGAGCGGGAAACGAGATTCGAACTCGCGACGTCAACCTTGGCAAGGTTGCACTCTACCACTGAGTTATTCCCGCGTTGAAGCGAGGACACTTTTAACAAACAACGCAATCACAGTCAAACAAAAAATAAATTATTCGCCTATATTTAACAAAAAATATGCAGTTTAAAAAATACTATTTAAAACTTGTAATTTTAACCAGATAGCTTGGCACATTTATAACTCTAAAGTTACTGTTACAATTTAGCGATCTCAATATCAATTTGTTCAATACGCTTAGGATTTGAGGGGTGAGAACTTAAAAATCCTCCGGAGGAGCTGCTTAAGCTCTCCAGTGTCTGAATAGCTCGTTTCATAGCCGCTGGGTCTTTTTTAAGTTGGTGCAAAGATTTTACCGAATACGCATCTGCTTCAAGCTCATCAGATTGTGAAAAGCGCGCTTGTACTGCGGTTTTACCTAGTTGTCCCAACTGTGATGAGGTCAGAGAGCCGACAGTGCCCCCAACTGATATTGCTGCTTGAAATGCAGTATCAGCGAGGATATTTTCGCGCATCTGTTTATAACTGTGCCGGAGTTTCACATGCCCGATTTCATGCATAATTACGGCTAAAATCTGATCGTCCGGCATAACATCTAAAATTCCTGAATATACCCGCACCGTACCATCAGCCATAGCAAAGGCATTTACGTCGGGGGCAAGATATACTTTAAAATCCAGATCTAAACCGTCATAATTTTGTACACTGGCAACAATGTTTTGCAGGCGGACAGTGTATGCATTATCAGAACTTGCTACCTGCGCCTCCTTGTCCAATTCGGCAGCTGACAATGTTGCTGTCTGCTTCACGCTATCTTCTGACAATGTTGCTGCCTGCAGTGCTCCACCACCAACTACAAGAGCTTTTTGCGTATCAAAGGTACCATCAGCAGCGCAGCCTGACAGCAGGATAATCGCTAATAACACAACAATAAAATTGCTATTTTTGTACATAAACACACTCCTTAGGCAATGTTTTTTTCAGTTATACAACATTAATTTCCTATATCACTCTAGAGTTCAAACCACTTAATGTAAACAGCTAACTGTACCGAATATACATCAACAGCTAGGCAAGTTTTACCAGAATAATCCGGTATTGCTTGACTTTTACCAAGCCTAGTGGCGCACCTTTAATACGCTGCACCCATTTACCTTCAGTTACCATCACCTCTACCTTATCATCTTTGGCAGCGCGTGAATGCTGAGCCGCGAGGGTAGCAGCATAGTTTAAGTCGACATCTGCAACCTCGGCACCTGCGCTTTTTAAGATCACATGACACCCGGGAATATTGTGGGCGTGAAACCATAGATCCATGGGTTTAAGCAGATTTTTACTTATATAATCGTTGGTTTTATTATTATTGCCCCAGATAACCTCCCAACCATTTGGGCTACGCTCACGTTTTGCCAAGCTCGCAGCTGATGCATGGCGGGTATCGCGTTGAATAGCAGTTAGCGGCTTGTAATAACCCGTGTCGATCAATTCCTGACGGATAATATCGAGATCGGCAGCTGCTGCTTCATCATTGAGTTGCTGCTCAATCTGTTGCAGCCAATAAATTTCATCATTCGTCTGTTGTTGGCGGCGTTCGCAATGATCGAGACCACGCTTACCTTTGCGGTAGCGCTTAAAATATATCTCTGCGTTGGCCTGAGGTAATTTGGCAGAATCGAGTGGGATGACAATCGGCAGCGGTGGATCTTGATAGTAATCGAGCACAGATATTTCCTGCATACCGCGGTGAATTAAGTGCAAATTGGCCAGAAGTAGTTCTCCCAGTTGACGTTGATCATCCGCAAGCAGACAGCTATCTATCTGTTGTTCTATTTTGACTAAGCGCTGGCGCAACTTTTTTAAGCCTTTCTTAACCGCTTTAGCTAACACGTCATTATTGCCTAAATCTGTCGCGCTGGCAGCATAGTGCTGTGCAGCAAAGTCGGATAAATCTATCTCCAGCGGTATAGCACTTGTCTGCATAGTTAAAACATGGCGCTGTACACTTGGTTGTAATCGCCCTTGCTGCCAACTGCTGACAAAATTCTTAAGAGCATCACATGATTTCACCGCGTCATGGGCAGAACAATTTTGTATAGCAACAGCGACGGCGTTACTCATAGGGTAGACGTGGCTCATCAGCCATTGTGCTGTGATCTCAGTTTTATGGGATGCGTCTTGTAGGTATGTTTCGACATCGTGCAGAGGTATTTCAGCAGTAGAGATAGGCGCAACATATTGCCGCCCCACCACTAGATCACTTTGGCTGTTGTTTTTTGTCCGCAGCATACAATCGACGATACAGTTATGTTCATCCAGCAACAGCAGATTCCGCGACCGCCCCAGTAACTTGAGGAGTAACAGATATTTTTCACCATTTTTACCCACAAAGGACAACTTGACCAGCCGATCGCATGGATCCATCTCGATAGTCAGCAGACGGTGGAGGCGAGCCCGCAGCAGCTGACTAAAACGGGGCGGACGTGTAGGATTACGATACGGCGCGGTGCTAATATACATGCCCAGTGTTTCGACATTTAAATCTATCAGCAGCCGTCGCTGGCGGCCACCATTCCATAGCCGCAGGATAATAAGTTGCTCTTGTGGCTGAAACACCTTGTTTAGTAGTGCCCCCTGCAGCTGCGGCTGCAGTTGCCGAACGAGAGCTTGCAGATAAAAATAATCCATCATAGTAATTTTATGCTTCCAGTGGTATCTGACAACTTGCCTGAAGTAATTTGCCCATGTTAGTATCCGCCACGCAGAGCCAACTCGAATATGTATGAATGTGTAAGGGTATAATGACAAAAGAAGATTTGCTTAACATAGCAGAAGCCGCACCTTTTTTCTCCATGGTATTAGTGTTTCGGGCATTGCCACGCATACCAGCACTACATCTAGGCAAATTGTTGGGACGCTACAGCCGCTATTTCTTACCTACTAGGCTTAAGACAACCTGCGAGAACCTACACCGAGCTTATCCTAATCAAGATAACGCATGGGTTAAGCATCAAGCAAAGTTAGTCTTTGAGCATCTTGGGGTCAGTGCCGTAGAGATGTTGTGCTTAGACCATTTAAATTCACGCACAGCAATAGAGAAACTGATCACTTTTGAGGGCTTAGAGCATCTGCAACAGCTCAAAGCAGATAACCAGGATGCATTTTTACTGACGGCCCACTTAGGTTTTTGGGAATGCGGCACGATAATTTTACCCCTGCTCGGCTTTCCCGCAGATTATGTGACCAAGACAATTCGCAACCCCTATGTCGACCGCTTCTTCAGGCAACAACGTGAAGCCAGTGGCGGTCGCTGCATTGATAGCAAACATGGCGCGCGGCGTATTCTTAAATCATTGGCAAAAAAACGCTTTGTCTGCCTGCTCCTCGATCAACATATCTCAAAAAAAAGGGCAGTTATCGTCGATTTTTTTAACCGGCCTGCGTATGCGACACCAATAATTCCGCAAATTGCATTAAAAAATAAGACCCCAATAGTCCCGATATTCTGTTATCGTAACCCCGATTTCAGTTACCGCGTTATTGTCGAAGAACCTATCGTTTTCACTGATGAATTGACAGATGAGTCAATTCAAAAATGTACCCAACAGCTTACCGACATAATTGAAGCAGCAGTGCGCAAACAACCACATCAGTGGTTTTGGGTGCATCGGCGCTGGCGCAAATCGGCGGAGAAAAAATGATAAACAGACCATTTCCTACCTTAAATATTGTCCTAGTTGAACCAGAGATACCGCCCAATACCGGCAATATAGCTCGATTATGTGCGGCAACTGGCACAAATTTACATCTAGTTGGCAAGTTGGGCTTCTCTCTGGATGATCGCTACTTGAAGCGCGCTGGACTTGATTACTGGCCCCACGTCTCTCTGCATATCTGGGATAATTTAGCGCAGTTGCACAAGGCTTTTCCTGATGGGCGCTGGTGGTATACCTCAAAAACAGCTAACAAATCCTATACTCAGGCAACATTTCAAGATGGGGATTTTATCGCTTTTGGCAAGGAGACCAAAGGATTACCCAAACAACTGCTGGCGGACAATCCCGACAGTTGTCTGCTAATTCCCCTGTCTGGAACGGCAGTGCGCAGCTTAAATTTGTCGACCTCGGCTGGGATAGTCTTATACGAAGCACTACGTCAAATTGGTACGTTTCAACCCAACGACTAACCTGCTCGATGACTTAGACGGCGTTTCAGCATGGTAACGACTTCACGCAACTCTTTAATCTGTAAGAGATAGCAACCAATTAAGTAGCTGACAATCCCTACACTTATAGCACCAAGTAGTACCGCGATATTGGTCGAATTTACCCCCAGGCTCCAGTGGCCAAAAAGCAACAATCTATGGACAATGAGCGCCATAACCGCTGTTGCTAGCAACACACGTATTGCAGTCCAACCAACTGCGCTTAGAGCGATTGAACCAATGCGCAGTTTCAATAACACCAACAGCGCCACTGCGTTAAACACCGAGGAGCAGGTTAGCGCCATAGCTAGACCAATATGTTGCCATGGCCCCATCAGCAGTAACCCTAGCCCCATATTGACCAGCAGAGTCCAAAAGGATACCCATACTGGCGTACGCGTATCCTGCATGGCATAAAATGTCGGCACAATAACCCGGCTAATGCCTACAAATAATAACCCCGGCGCATAGGCTGCTAAAGCCAACGCGGTCTGCTGCACATCAGTGTAACTAAAGGCACCATACATAAACAACTGGCTATATATTGGGATAGCACACACCATTAAACCAGCAGACGCCGGAATAGTTATCAGCATTATCAGAGTTAAAGAGTAACTGAGCGAGTGCTTAACGCCAGCCATATCACCGGTAGAGGCCTGTTTACTCATTGTCGGTAATACCGCTTGAGCTAGAGAGACAACAAAAATCCCTTGTGGAAACTCAAACAACCGCTGTCCATAGTAAAGATAAGAGACACTGCCCTGTTCTAAAAAGGAAGACAGCAACCGAGTTACCACTACATTAATCTGATAGATAGCCACTCCGATGATACCGGGTATCATCAAGCGGCTAATTTTTTGCACGATCCTGTCACGCCAATTGCAAGAAAAATGTAATGACAGACCATAGCGCCGCAATACTGGCACGGTCATGGCTAACTGTAACACGCCCCCAACTACAACCCCCCACGCCAGTGCTTCTATGGGAATACTAAACATATTGCGGCACAGCAAAGCGCCGCTTATCATTGCCAGATTGAGGATTAACGGGGAGAAAGCAGGGATAAAATAGTGCCCATAAACATTGAGAACACCAGTAAACAGAGCCAATAAACTGACGAAAAAGATGTAGGGAAACATCAATCTCGTTAAATGTACTGTTAACTCAAGCTTACCAGCAACATTGCCAAATCCAGCCCCTATAACATCCACCAACCATGGTGCCAATAAAATGCCTAAGCAGGTTACTCCCAGCATCACCAACACCAACAGGCTCCAACAGATATTGACGACCCGTTGTGCCTCTTCTTCCCCTTGCTGTTGACGAACTTGAGTGAAGGTCGGTACAAAGGCCGCAGTAAGCGAACCTTCAGCAAAAAAACGGCGCAATAAGTTGGGAATAGTAAAAGCCATAAAAAAGGCATCGCTACCAAATCCGGCACCAAATATGGAGGCAATCACCATGTCGCGTGCTAACCCAGCAAAGCGGCTGAGCATGGTTGCACTACTTAATACTGCAGTTGCAGCAGTTATTGTTTTTTTATCGGACATAAAAATGGCACCACAAATAAATAAACGTCAAGGACGCACATAAGGGATTATTTTAATTTAATACAAACTACAACAACAATAACATACTGTTTTTATAAGCAATTTGATCAATGCATTAATTAATTCATACATTGACGGAGACACTACGCAGTGGTATAACAGATTAACTTTAAGCAGGAAAACATATATCGAATCAATAATGTACTAAATGGAGATTTAAATGGCTAACCACAAATCAGCACTAAAAAGAAACAAACAAAGTATTGCCGCCAATTTACGCAACGTACACGCACGTACTACCATGCGCAACATGGTAAAGACTGTTCGGCTCGCTGTTGCCGCTGGCGATAAAGAGGCCGCTACTGCAGCGCTAGCAAAGACTATTCCTTATATCGACAAAGTCTGTACTAAGGGGATCATTCACAAAGCTACCGCTAGCCGTAAAATCAGTCGTCTGACAAAATTGGTTAACACTTTAGGTTAATTAATTCAGCACCTATAAGCTCCTGCAGTGGTTATGCGCTGCAGGAGTATTGCACTAATCTTAGTATCCCCCACCCGCCTAACAGCTCAAGCCAAATGTACCAAATCTTGTGCCAACTTCTGTAACAATGCTTTTGGCTGTGCGCCGCTAGATTTTAATGCCAGATCTAATTCAATAAAGAGTTCAAAACTTTTAGGATAACTTGCGCTGGATAACCCTTTGGCTTGGCGCATTATATCGGGCAAAAAATATGGATTAATACGCACACGCCGGGCAATATCCTGTTGTGCTACCCGCTGTTCTAATAACGAGCTGGTTTTCCACAACTGGCGGAAGTGGCGAGTAATCATCAATAATATTTTCAATGGCGCCTCACCCTCATCCTGAAGTCTTTCCAACAAGATATATGAGCGCGCTAGATCTTTTGCACCTATAGCATCAGTAAGATCGAAAATACTGTTAATCTTCGAGTCAGACACCACCGCTGCTACATCGGCGGTATCAATAACCTGGGCATCCCCGCAGTAGCTACACAACTTATTCAGCTCAGTGACTATTTCACTTAAATTGCTACCCACGCGGCGACAGAAAAGCGCCATGCCATCTTCACTGATCTGTTTACCTAAATTACGCAGGCGCCCCTGCACAAAAGCGGGAATTTTATTTGCATACAGCGGCTTAAATTCGACCATTTCACCGTTTTTTTTAAACTGCTGAAAGAATTTTTTGCGTTTATCAATTTTATTAGCTACCAAAACAAGGCAGCACTCAGCTACGGGGTGTTTAATGTAATCTATGAGCAGATCTAACTGACTAGCATTTAAGTTATTGGCCTGTTTGACAACTATCATCCGCCGCGCCGCAAAAACTGGAAATGTTTTAGCTGTATCCATTATGTCGGCCGGAACAACCTCTTTTGCGTCTACGACCAGGAGGTTGAAATCGCGATTAGCTCTATCCACAGTGGTGTCTAGCAGGTAGGTTAAACACTCATCCAAAAGAAAAGCTTCCTCCCCATATAAACAAATAAGGGATGGAAGCTTATTATTTTTTGCGGCGGTGCGCAGTTCGTTTTCGGTCATGATATTAGACTAGAAGTCATCAGTAATGCGATTATAGACCTCTTGGGCTAAGCGCCGCGTCAATGTCTCTTGCGCCTCACTTTCGCTATAATCCTGCTCGGCACGGTCATCGTTAGCATAAAACTCTTCTTGCCACTGCACTGTCCCCTGCCATATAACTTCACTATCAACGCTACGCACCAATTTAGCCTCAACCACCATAGTGACGCGGTACTCGGTAATATCATCATTTTGATCGTAGGTTATTGAATTTGAGCGGTAACTGGTAACATTGCCACTCAATATAGCATCGGCCTGTGCATCAGAAGAGACTACTTGCATGGTCTGACGCCGCGCAAATTGATCACGCACCTCATTGGTTAACTGAGTCTCGATAAATGGCTCAGTGGTCTTGTTGGCAAATGGTTCAATACACAGGGTATTAATGTCCTCAGGTAAACTGGTACCACTCCCAGGCAGATGATAGCCACAACCAGAAGCAACCAAAACCAGCAGTAGAGCACAACTAATAATTATATTTTTCATCCAACCACCACATTCACCAATTTACCTGGAATAACGATAACTTTGCGCACTGTTTTATCGGCAATGAAGCGCTGCACCGTCTCATCTGCTAGTGCCGTAGCTTCAACAGTTGCGTTATCCGCAGTTGCTGACACTGTAATTTTTGAGCGCACCTTACCGTTAACCTGAATAACTATAAGATTCTCATCTTCGACTAGAGCTTTTTCATCCCACACTGGCCACCCTACAGCTTCAAGATCCTCAGTGTGACCCATACCATGCCAGAGTTCCTCGGTTATATGCGGAACAAATGGGGCTAGCAGTTTCACTATAGCTTCCAACGCTTCGGTAACAGCGCCAGGATACTGCTGTTTATCCTCAAATGCATAGACAGCATTGACCAACTCCATAACTGCTGAGATGGCTGTATTAAAATGGAAACGCCCATCAATATCCTCGGTCACCTTTTTTATCGTCCGATGGGTAGTACGGCGTAAGTTGCGTCCGGAACCGCTGTTTTCGGGCACTGGGTTATCGGCCACCAAAGACAGGTTGTCGTAAACAGCCCGCCACACCCTATTCAAAAAACGGTAGCAACCATCGACACTCTGCTCATTCCATTCCAGATCTTTTTCCGGTGGAGCGGCAAACAATGAAAACAGCCGCGCCGTATCCGCACCATACTTAGCAATAAGATGATCGGGATCTACCACGTTCATCTTCGACTTACTCATCTTTTCGGTACGCCCAATGGTAACTGGTTTACCGCACTTGCTGCACTTGCCATCCACAACATCTTCGGGATACAACCAACCATGCTCTGGGCAAGATTGAGTCTCTTTACACACCATCCCCTGTGTTAACAGATTCGTGAAGGGCTCATCGATATTCATATAGCCGAGATCACGCATCACTTTGGTGAAGAAGCGCGCATACAACAGATGCATTACCGCGTGCTCAACCCCACCGATATATTGATCAACCGGCAACCAATAATCTGCAGCTTGGCGATCAATTGGCCCAGCCTCAAAATGGGGACAGGCATAGCGCGCAAAGTACCATGAGCTCTCGACAAAGGTATCGAAAGTATCAGTTTCGCGGCGTGCTGCAGCACCACACTTAGGACAAGTTGTTTTATAGAACTCTTCATGCTGGGCCAGAGGGCTGCCACCCTCGCCGGTAAACTTTACATTGGTGGGCAGTACCACCGGCAGATCTTTTTCCGGGACCGGCACGACACCACAGGTATCACAGTAAATTACCGGAACTGGGTTTCCCCAGTAGCGTTGCCGCGAAACACCCCAATCACGCAAACGGTAATTAACCGTTTTAGCCCCAATTTTCTGCTCTACTAGAAAATCAGCGATTTTGTCTTTAGCGGCATTATTATCCATACCATCAAATTGGCCTGAATTTACCAAAATACCGGAGTCAGTCCAAGCTTCAGTCATGGTTGCGGGGTCCAGCACCTGATCTTTGGGTTGTATAACCACAACTAGATCCAAAGCATATTTTTTGGCAAAATCAAAATCGCGCTGATCGTGAGTAGGCACCGCCATTACCGCACCAGTGCCATAGTCCATCAACACAAAATTGGCTAAGAAGATAGGGATTCTGGTCTGGGTAAGCGGATTAATACAGTAAGAACCGGTAAAAACACCCTCTTTTTCAAAATCTTCACTGGTACGATTTTTTTTATCCTGAGCACGAACTTTAGCAATAAAAGCCTCAACCTGCTCTCTCTGTTCTGGTGTAGTCAGAGCCTGAGCTTGTGGATGTTCTGGTGCTAAGCTCATAAAAGTTGCACCATATAGGGTGTCTTGGCGCGTAGTAAAAACTTTGATTTTGTCCGGTGAATTTTCTATAGGAAATTCGACTTCACAGCCAGTGCTGCGCCCGATCCAGTTGCGCTGCATAGTGAGAACAGAATCTGGCCAACCGCTGAGTTTTTCCGTGTCATCGAGCAGCTCTTCGGCATACTGAGTAATTTTAAAGAACCACTGATCCAGCTCTTTATCCTCCACTCTGGTACCACAACGCCAACAACCATCATCTTCGACCTGTTCATTGGCCAGCACAGTCTGACATTCGGGACACCAGTTAACTGTAGAACTTTTTTTGTACGCCAAACCTTTTTTTAACATCTGCAAAAAGATCTGTTGCTCCCACTTGTAGTATTCAACATCGCAGGTAGCAAACTCACGATCCCACGCGTAAGAGAACCCCATGCGTTTGAGCTGCATACGCATATTGGCAATATTTTCTACAGTCCACTTTGCCGGATGGATTCCGTGCTTGATAGCAGCATTTTCTGCTGGCATACCAAAAGCGTCCCAGCCCATAGGGTGCAACACGTTATAGCCCTGTAGCCGTTTAAAGCGCGCCACTACATCGCCGATGGAGTAGTTACGCACATGACCCATGTGAATCCGCCCAGACGGATAGGGAAACATCTCTAACAAATAGTATTTCTCTTTATCCGACTGCTCAGATACAGAATATTTATTGCTGGTTGCCCAATCTTTCTGCCACGCCAACTCTATAGCTATGGGATCATAGCGCTCTTCCATGCTGCCTCCATAATTGGGAACAATGAGTTGCTCTCAAAATGAAAAAACCGGCCTACAGCCGGCTTTCATATATTTCTAATTCAAAATATTTATCAAAAACTACTTGGCTAACTTAAAGTCTAACCATCTGTAGTTGTCTATTTTTCACGATAGGTTATGCGACCACGAGTTAAATCATAGGGTGACAATTCGACGGTAACGCGGTCACCAGGTAAGATTCTGATATAAAACTTACGCATTTTACCCGAAATATGCGCCAAAACCACATGATCGTTATCCAGTTTTACGCGAAACATTGCATTAGGCAATGGCTCGATTACAGTACCTTCTACCTCAATTGCTTCTTCCTTAGCCAAAAGATCCTCCAGTTGTATGAAACAATATAAAAACTTAATAGCAGCGTGCAGGCATTTAACACTTATATCCAAAACTTGTCAAGAAAACGAACAGAGCAAAAAAGAGTAGATTAGTGATTCAACAGGCGTTCAACCGTCTCTATTACATTAGCGGACTTAAATGGCTTGGTTATATACCAAGAAGCACCAGCTTCGTCGCCACGCGCTAAGTCTTCCTTATTGGTTTTTGCTGTAAGCATAACAACAGGCAAATCGGCAAAATCCCGCTGTTGTTTTATGCGTTTACACACCTCAAAGCCATCAATACCCGGCAACATAACATCCAACAGCACAAGGTTGATGGTATCACTCTCCAAGATGTTCAGAGCCTGTAAGCCATCGGCCGCACCTATGACCTCATATCCACGTGAGGTTAAAATAATCGAAGCTAATTTGAGCAGACACTCCTCATCCTCAACAATCATTATTTTTTTACTCAAGAGATCTCACTCCCCGTGGATAAATAGCAAATTTACAAACAGCCGATAATTGCAAAATATAGGCTGTTATACCATATAACGCCGAATGCTAACAACTACCTCTCGCGGTCGCGATAATTGATCACAATCGGACACCCCAAAAAACCAAATGGCTCCCGAATTTTATTGGCTATATAACGCCGGTAGGAGAAGTGCACCCCCTCCTCCTTACTAACAAATATAGTAAAAGTAGGTGGGCGCACTGCCGTTTGCGTGATATAGAAAAACTTCACCCTCTTACCATGATACATAGCTGGTTGGTGCCCTTGTTCCGCCGCCTGCAACACACTATTCAATGCCGAGGTAGTTATCTTCCGATTAAACTGAACGGCTACCTCTTCGACAATATCCATAATTTTAGCAACTCGCTGTCCAGTCAAGGCCGAGACAAACAGCACCGGTGCAAAGGGAAGAAATTTGAACTGCATACGCACTTCTTCAGTATATTTTTTCATACTGTGGTTATCTTTGGTGATAGTGTCCCACTTATTAACCACTAAGATGATGGCACGACCTCTATCAAACGCGTAGCCCGCAATAGTAAGATCCTGCTCAGTTATCCCCTCTTCGGCGTCAATAACCAGCATCACCACATGCGCACGATCCATACCCTTTAACGATTGGATAATAGAGTACTTTTCTAGCTTTTGACTAACTCGCCCCTTCCGTCGAATACCGGCAGTATCTATAATGGTATAGCGTTTACTATTATAGATAAAAGGCGTATCTACACTGTCACGCGTAGTACCAGCCGCAGGATTGGCCACCACCCTCTCATAACCTAACATCTTATTTACTAATGACGACTTGCCTACATTCGGCCGGCCAATTACCGCCAGTCGCACCTCTGCATCGGCATTATCATCCTTAGCAACAGGGGGCAATTCGGCCTGGATTGCCGCAACAAGAGAATCTACGCCGAGACCATGTTCCGCCGATATAGAGAAATAGCTCTCGATGCCCAACCCATAAAATTCAATCGCCTCATCTTCTTGGCGCTGACTATCGACCTTATTTACCACATAAAAAATGGTTTTTTTGACTCGGCGCAACATCTGCGCCACCTCTTCGTCAGATGGAGTCAACCCCTGGCGGGCATCCATGACAAACAGGATAATATCAGCTTCCTCTATAGCCAACTGCGACTGCTCACGCATCTGCACCAGCATACGCTCTTCACTGACCGGTTCAAAACCACCAGTATCTATCAAGGTAAAAGGAATTTCGTAGCGCGTAACATCAGCATAGTTACGATCGCGGGTTACTCCAGGGAAATCCTCAACTATGGCCTTACGCTGGCCATAGATTCTATTAAACAGAGTCGATTTACCCACATTGGGACGACCTACAATTGCAACAACAGCCATTTAGTTCCTCATGAATCGCTAAAAACAACTTAATTTAACCACACCTTAGGTACAAACTACTCGTAGCCAAACTCACGCAACATATGATCAGAATCCATCCAGTTTTTCTTAACTTTTATGAATAGTTCCAGAAACACCCTTGTACCCAGAAAGCGCTCAATCTCATGGCGGGAAGCTTCCCCTAAAGTGCGAATCATAGCTCCGCCCTTACCAACCAAGATACGTTTATGCGCATCGCGTCCAACATGAATTACGGCCTGAATAGCGACTAAATTTTTACCCGGTCGTTCTTCAAAACTTTCCACCTGAACCGCAACCCCATAGGGAACTTCCTGATGAGTTTTACGCAGGATCTGTTCACGAATCATCTCGGCGACAATAAACCGTTCCGGTAAGTCGGTTACCATATCTTCGGGATAGTACAGTGGGCCAGCAGGCAAAACGCCACCCACTAGTGTCACCAGGCGCTCAACTCCTTCCCCAGTAAACGCTGAGACTGGAACAATCTCCTTAAAATCAAAGCGCTGGGAATATGCTTGAATTAGCGGCAACAGTTTATCTTTGGCAACCACATCAATTTTGTTTATGACTAAAATAACGGGGACATCACCCTGTGCTAGGATATCCAAGATATAATCATCCCCGCCACCAACATGATCTTTAGCTTCCACTAAAAACAGTACTGCATCCACACCACGACAGGCTGCCAAGGCTTGGTCTACCATGAATTTATTCAGCTTATCTGTCGCCTTATGAATCCCTGGAGTATCCAGAAACAGCATTTGTGCTGCGTCGGTGGTATGTATACCTAGAATACGATTACGTGTGGTTTGCGGTTTATTGGCAGTAATAGCAATTTTTTGCCCCAATATTTTATTTAGCAGCGTTGATTTACCCACATTAGGGCGACCGACAATGGAAATAAATCCTGATTTAAACTCTTTTTCGCTATTCACAAATCTAACCTTTAGTTATTGATTAATCTCGTTTACCGGCTCAAGGTTTTGCAACGCTAAACAGGCTGCCTGTTGTTGGGCTGATTTCTTACTACTGCCGACGCCTTCGCCTAATGCTTTACCATCACAAAACACGACAACGGTATACTGTCGCTGGTGATCGGGACCAGATACATCAGTTAATTCATAGGTTGGTGCATGACCGTATTGTGCCTGAGCTAACTCCTGCAGCCGTGTTTTAAAATCTTGGGATTCGCTGGCGGCGACCTGTATCGCGTTATTCTCAAACAGCGCCACCAACACTTTGCGTACAGCTTCCCATCCAGCGTCCAGAAAAATCGCCCCAAAAACTGCCTCAAGGGCATTAGCTAGCAAGTTATCCTTATCGTGGCCACCGCTGCGTCGTTCACCGCGCCCCAGCAGCAAACAACAACCCAAATCCAAACTCCTGGCAACTTCGGCCAAAGCTGTAGCACTAACTAGTTCGGCGCGAATGCGGGACAACTCACCTTCTGGCAGTTGCGGATAGCGGTTATATAATAGGTCGGCCATCACTAGATCAAGGACAGCATCGCCAAGAAACTCTTGACGCTCATTGCAGGCAGCCGGTTCACGCAACTGTTCGTTGGCAAAAGATTTATGCGTTAATGCTTTGTGCAGTAACTCCTCACGAGTGAACCTATAACCCAAACGTTGCTGTAATTTAGTTAATAATTTAGCGTAATCCACTAGCTTGTCTCCACTCCACGCATAGCCACCAGTAGCGCACTTAAGCAATACAGACGACCGTACCTCAACATCAAATAAACGCTTGATGATACGCGACTCTCCAGAATAACACAATGGCATATTGCTTTCATTTTCCCTTGCTTAGCTAAGGGCAATAGCTATAATAAGCCTCTTATCCGCGGGATTAAGTTGAAGAATATTTCCCAAGCAAAACAACTGTCAATAAACCGCTATGGGCATAGCAGGACAACTGTAGCCATGGAGTCTGTTCAATGAGTATAAATCCTGGTGTTTTTATCACATTTGAAGGAATTGAAGGATGTGGCAAAACTACCCAGATTACACGTTTAGCCGCGTTATTGCGCCAGCAACAATTGGCTGTCGTAGTAACCAGAGAACCGGGTGGCTGCGAAATCGCTGACAAAATTCGCGCTATTCTGCTAGATTCCACCAACGTCGCCATCACCGCTGAATGCGAACTACTGTTATATGCAGCGGCGCGTGCCCAACATATCAGCGAAGTCGTAAAGCCAGCGCTACAACAAGGCAAGATCGTACTGTGTGATCGCTTCTGTGATGCCACTATTGCCTATCAGGGATACGGTCGCCAGCTCGACGTCGCCACCATAGAGCAGCTAAATACCTACGCTTGCCAGGGTATAGAGCCCCAGCTAACCATGTTACTCGACCTAGATGTAACTACAGGTCTAACCCGAGCTCGGCAGCGCAACGCGCATGACACCATGCTGGATGAGGATCGTTTTGAGGCAGAATCACTGGAGTTCCATCAACGTATTCGCGACGCCTATTTAAACTTAAGCAGCACCCAACCTCAACGCATAAAAGTTATCGACGCCAGCGGGAATCAGGATAGCGTATTTGATCGTATTGTGAGCACTATTTCTCCCATCCTTGAGCACAGAAGCAACCAAGTTTCAACTGCAAGAGCGGAGCGTTAGTCATCATGACCTTTGCCCACATAATTGGCCACGAGCGCCAGAAAAAGCAGTTAAAACAAGCATGGTCATCGCACCGTCTGGCTCATGCATATCTATTTACCGGCACTGAGGGCATTGGCAAACGCCTAATGGCTATGGCGCTAACCAGACTCATTTTTTGTGACAACAAAACTGGCTGCGGCACCTGTAACGCGTGCCGTCGTCTGGATCACAACAACCATCCCGATCTGCATATCATCGAACCCGATGGCACACAAATTAAGATTGAGCAGATTCGCCAGTTACAACAGGATTTAGCACACCCGCCCACAGAAGCAGCACGCCGCGTATGCATTATTGATGATGCTGAAAAGCTAAATGCTGCTGCCAGCAATGCGCTACTTAAAACCCTGGAGGAGCCACGCGAAAATACGCTGATAATCCTCATATCGTCCCATCATGAGCAACTGATGGACACCATTCTCTCCCGCTGCCAGAAACTACCATTTGCACGTCTGCAGCAAAGCGCTATTGCCCAAGTCCTCGCTGAGCATGATCTAGATGGCGCAAACTCAAGCGCAGGCAGCAGCGACATTATTGCAGCACTCGCCGCTGGCAGTCTTAAAAAAGCGCTAAGTAGTGATAGAGAGTTCTATTTCACCCAACGCCAAAAAGTTTTAAAAGAGATCGCTGCCCTAACTGCGCACAGTGTCGTTCCAATGTTAGAGCTGGCCGAGCAACTATCCGATAACAAGGAGCAGTTGGACAGTGTTATCTGGATACTGCTCAGCTACTACCGTGATATATTTCTTATAGTAAACAACGCCGCCCCAACACTCATCACCAACATCGACATGGAGCCGCAACTGCGTATTCAGGCCAAAAAAGAGTCGCCGCGATCTATCCAACATAAATTAAATTCAATTTTACAATGTCAGTATCAATTAGCGCGCAACGTGAATAAGCAACTAGCCACAGAGGTATTGTTGCTACGTTTAACCACGGCAACCGGCTAAAATTATATCTATATTTACTAAACGAGATTGCCTGTGCGTCGAGAATAAGTTAGATTAATCTTTTAGCGATGATTGAGACCACTATATTCCTCGACATGCTAGTGCAGTTCCAACAATAGATCCCAACATTCAATTAACTAATTTATATAAGCGATCACATACGCGATGACACAAAACGAGAAAAACACTCCACCAGCCAATGAACAGACCGAAAGCGATGCCACCACAGCTGCCAGCCCCGCATCTGCTCCGGATCAGGATTCATCACCCAATCCAGCAGGAAAGATGCTAGTCACCATTAAATTTCGCAATGCTGGGAAACAATACGATTTCGACACGGCTGAATTTGATCTAACGCTGGGCGACGAAGTGGTGGTAGAGACCAATAAAGGTAAAGCTTTAGGTACGGTAGCGAGGTCGCCACGTTTTGTAGAAAAAGCCCAACTACCTGCGGACTTGAAACCAATAATTCGTTTAGCCTCTGACGCTGACATCAACATGGCACGCATCAGTTCTGCCAAAGAGAGTGAAGCACACGAATACTGTCTGCTGCGCATCAGACAGCGCAAGATGGATATGAAGCTGGTCAAAGCAGAGTATCTTTTCGACGGTTCGAAAATAATCTTCTATTTTACCGCCGACGGTAGGGTTGACTTTCGAGAACTGGTCAAAGATTTAGCCCAATATTTTCACACACGCATTGAGATGCGCCAGATTGGGGTACGCGATGAAGCTAAACTCCTAGGTGGTATTGGCATCTGCGGGCGTGAGTTATGTTGCGGAACATTTTTAACCGACTTCAACCCAGTCTCTGTCCGCATGGCGAAACAACAGGGACTTGCCCTAAATCCGACAAAAATTTCTGGTCAGTGTGGGCGGTTGTTATGCTGTCTAGGCTACGAATACGATACCTACTGCAAGATGTCCAAGCAGCTACCAAAGCAAGGCACCAAATTAACCCTAGATGGCAAAACTGCCGAAGTACTCTCCTGCCAAACTCTAGCGCAAACTGTTACCGTACGCTGTGAAGGTTCAGTGGTTAGCAACATTCCGCTAGCTCAGCTTAAAGCTGGCAAACTGCAAGCGCCAAAAACAGAGAATACAAGTGACGACAGTGACAACTCCTTTGATCAGGAGAACAAAGCAGCAGCGACCATGCCTAACCAGAGGAACAATCGGCGCAACCCCTCTTCTGCAGGAGCCAAAGGCAAGAAAAATGAGCAGCGCACTTCACGACCAAAGCGCAATGCACCTGGTACCAATGTGGCTACGAATCGAGGAACACCAGAGCAGGCAAATAACAATACACCGGCAAACAACCCTAGTTCTGCGCCAGCAAACTCAGGCAGCACAAAGCCTAAAGGCAGAGATGAGGTCGCAGCTGGTGGAGGCAAAACCAGACCAAAGAACAACCGACGTCCACAGCGGCATAAAAAACCATCCACCAACAAACCCAGTGGCAACGAATCGGGCGACAGTAATCAACAACAAAAACCAGCACAAGAGGTGAAAAAACAGCAGAAGACACCAAGAAACCCAGCTCGGGTGCGCAGCAATCAACCACCCAAAAAACAGCAAGGTAACCCCAGCGGTGCTGATAAGACGCCAAACGTTAAAACGCAGGACAATACCACGAACGGCGACAACACCAACCCACCGAGCAAACGACGTAATCGCAATCGACGCAAACCAGTGCGTAAACCATAGCAGGAGCTACAATGAACAAGAATTTCTACATAACCACCCCTATCTATTACGTCAATGATGTCCCCCATATAGGACATGCCTACACAACTTTAGCCTGTGACGTTTTAGCGCGTTACAAAAAAGCCCGTGGTTACGATGTCTTTTTTCTAACTGGAACCGATGAACATGGTCAAAAAGTGGAAAAAGCCGCACAGGCCAACGGTGAAACACCTCTTGAACTCGCAGATAGAGTTATGCAGCGTTTCGCCGCCTTGTGGGAAAAACTCAACATCAACAACACCGACTTTATTCGCACTACGCAACAGCGCCACAAAGAGGGCGTACAGAAAATCTTCTCCCAAATTGAGGCCAGTGGCGATATTTACCTCGGCACCTATGAGGATTGGTACTGTACGCCATGCGAAACCTTCTGGACAGAGACCAACCTAATAGATGGTTGCTGCCCTGACTGTGGCCGCCCTACGGAAAAGCTGAAAGAAGAGTCCTATTTCTTTCGTATGAGCAAATATCAGCAACAGCTCATTGACCACATTGAAGCCCATCCCGATTTCATCCAGCCACGTTCACGGCGCAACGAAGTTCTTAGTTTCGTGCGTGAAGGCTTAAGAGACCTGTCTATCTCCCGCACCAGTTTTTCTTGGGGGATTCCAGTGCCCAACGATGCCAAGCACATAGTTTATGTTTGGTTTGACGCTCTCAATAACTACATTACCGCCCTTGGCTATCCAGATGACAAGGATGGTAATTTTGCCAAATTCTGGCCAGCCAGTGTTCACGTTATTGGTAAGGATATTTTACGTTTTCACACCGTGTATTGGCCTACTTTTCTCATGGCAGCCGGACTACCACTGCCAGAAAAAGTTTTCGCCCACGGTTGGTGGACAGTAGAAGGCAAAAAGATGAGCAAAAGTCTCCAGAATGTTGTTGAGCCCAACATGCTGGTAGATAAATACGGTATCGACCCAATCCGCTATTTTTTGTTGCGTGAAGTTCCTTTCGGTCTAGATGGAGATTTTTCTCACTCATCACTTGTTCATCGCATAAACTCTGACTTAGCCAACGATCTTGGTAATCTAGTAAGTCGCTCGACGGCGATGGTCAATAAATATTTTGCCGGCGTATTGCCACCTGCCTTTGCTGCCACAGAGTTTGACCAGAAGTTTATTGAGCAGTTTCCCGACAAGTTGGCCATCATAGATCGACAGATGGACGAATTAGCCTTCAATAAGGCTCTATTGAGTATTTGGGAGCTGATACGCAGCGCCAATAAATACATAGATGACACCGCGCCTTGGAGCTTAGCCAAAGATAAAGATCTGCAGCAACAGTTGGGCGGCGTAATGTACAATCTACTTGAAGCAGTACGTATTATCGGTTTATTAGTAGCCCCTTTTATGCCCGATACCGGCGCTAGAATCATGGAGATTCTTGCTCAAGACCGAGACAATCTTACCCTTGATGGACAGGATCAATGGGGGGGATTAACTGCTGGTATCGCCATAGAAAAAGCCAAACCGATGTTCCCCAGAATCGAAGAGGATTAACGCTAACCCAATGGAACAAGCGACCTTTATCGATACCCATGCCCACCTTGACGGGGAACGCTTTAATGACGATCTTGACGCGGTTATCCAGCGTGCACATGCGGCGGGGGTACACAATATCATCACTGTCGGGTGTGATATAGAAAGCTCACAAGCCAGCATAAAGCTGAGCGAGGGTTACCCTAATATATATGCCGCCGTCGGCATTCACCCGCATGAGGCAGAGCAAGCAACAGCTGCCGCCATGTCGCACCTAGAACAACTTGCTCAACATGAGCGGGTAGTTGCTATTGGTGAAATCGGTTTAGATTATTACCGCAACCATGGCCCATACACTCAGCAACACCAGGCATTGCGTAAACAGATACACTTGGCGCAGCGATGTAAATTGCCAATAATTATTCATGATCGCGAAGCACATGCAGACACTTTGAGGATAATTAAAGAGGAAAATGGTGGCTGCAACGGAGGTGTTTTTCACTGCTTTAGCGGTGATATAGCCATGGCCAAGCAGTGCGTTGACTTGGGGTTTCATCTCTCTTTCACTGGGTCTATTACCTACCCGAAAAACTGTGATATTCGTGAAACCATCAACCACATTCCATTAGAACGTATTTTAGTTGAAACCGATTGCCCATATCTTGCACCGCAAAAATGGCGCGGCAAACGTAATGTACCTGCCTACGTAGTTAATACAGCGCAGCAAATTGCCCAGATAAAACAACTTAGTTTAGACGATATTGCCCGTATCACCACGCAAAATGCACAGCGTCTCTTTGGTATTGGCACAGTAGACCAAGCGAACAAAATTGCCTATCGTATCCGCAACTCGCTGTACCTAAATATAACCAATCGCTGCACCAATAGTTGTATCTTTTGTGCTAAATTTCGTGACTTCAATGTCAAGGGCCACCACCTGAAGCTTGACCACGAACCTGATTTTGCCGAAGTTATAGCAGCCATTGGCGACCCAACTAAATATGATGAGGTAGTATTTTGCGGCTACGGAGAACCACTTTTGCGTCTGCAATTAGTAAAGCAGGTGGCGCAATGGTTAAAACAGCACCAAGCAAAAGTGCGCATTAATACTGATGGACAAGCTAATCTAGTACATCAACGTAACATTATCCCTGAGCTTAAGGGCTTAGTGGATACAATATCAATTTCACTCAATGCACCGGATGCCGAGCACTATCAACAAATTTGCCGCTCAACTTTTGGCGCTGATGGCTATGCTTCAGTGCGCCAATTTATCAAGTTAGCTGCCGACACCATCCCTGAGGTTATAGCTTCAGCAGTAACCGTCCCTGGCATCGATATTGCCGCTTGCGCCAGCATCTGCCATGAACTAGGCGTCAAATTTCGTTCAAGAATATATAATAAAACAGATTAGCTTTTTAACTCCAACCAGCTAAAATAAAGGAGCAATACTGCATGTCACAAAGCCCATGGGAACCTCGTCAAGACCCTCTTGAGCAGGCACTTCGCCTGTTAGTAAAAAAGATACAAAGCCAAGGGGGGCCGCCAAAAAAACTTATTATTTTAATAATCATCGCCATACTTATAGTAGTTGGTGGCAAAAGCGCTCTGTATAAAGTTGACACCGAGGAGACAGGGGTTTTGCTTCGCTTAGGTAAGGTGGTTGGTACGGCAATTCCTGGACTTCACATTAAACTGCCTTTTGGTATCGATAAAGTCTATCTAGTTAAAACTGGACGAGTGCTTAAAGAGGAGTTTGGCTATCGCACCGAAATGACAGGGGCGCGTACCATTTACAGCAATCAAGACTTCAGCGAAGAGTCCCTGACCCTAACCGGAGACCTTAACGTCAGTGTTATTGAGTGGATTGTTCAATATCAAATTATTGAACCAGAAAAGTTCTTATTCAATATTGCCGACCCACGCGCCACCATCCGCGATATCTCTGAAGCTACAGTACGCAGCGTAATTGGCAACTCCAATGTCTCAAAGGTCTTGACTACCGAACGGGCGGATTTAGCGCAAAAGGTAGAGGACGATCTACAAAAAACACTTAACGGTTACGACATTGGGGTTCGCATTGTTACCGTTAAGTTTCAGGATGTTAACCCACCCAAACAGGTAAAAGCTGCATTTAACGAGGTCAATGAGGCTGAGCAACAACGAGAAAGCCTGATTTTCCAAGCTCGAGAGCAATATAATCAAGAAGTCCCTAAAGCGCGAGGCGTTGCCAAAAGTCGTATCTTGGAAGCAGAAGGCTATGCACTAGCACGGATAAATCGCGCTAAAGGTGAGGCTGAACGCTTCAACGCTATTGTTAAGGAGTACCGCAAAGCACCCGAAGTTACGCGCAAACGGCTATACCTGGAAACAATGGACAAAGTTTTACCCAAGGTTGAGGAGCTATACGTAGTGGATAATAAAAACTCGGGAATACTACCACTGTTACCATTAGGTAAAGGTTCAATAGGAGGTACGAAATGAAAAAATTTATTTTACCTCTGATAATTGTCCTGTTTATTGTAGCGCAAAGCGCCTTTTTTGTAGTTAACGAAGCTGAGCAAGCGATTGTAACTGAATTTGGTAAACCGGTTGGAGATATTTATACCGCTGGCTTACACTTTAAGATTCCAGTTATTCAAGACGTGCATAGATTCTCCAAGCGCATTCTTACCTGGGATGCCGACCCGAATCAGATACCAACTAGCGACAAAAAATATATCTGGGTCGACACTACTGCGCGCTGGCGCATTGTTAATCCATTGCTGTTTTTTACTACTGTAGCAACTGAAAATGGGGCACAGAGCCGCCTTGATGACATCATAGACTCTGTTGTCCGTGATGCCGTTTCTGGCCATCTCCTGACAGAGTTAGTGCGTGGGGATGATTATCAACCCAGTGAAGCCGAAGAGAACCCACAAGAAGAGGTACCCGACCTCGATCGTGAACTAGTCGGTCGCGACCAGATTCTTAATGACATTGTTAAGATAGCGAAAAAGAGTACTCCTGAATATGGTATTGAACTGATTGATGTCCAGATTAAGCGTATCAATTATGTTGAGCAGGTGCGTAAACGGGTTTATGAACGCATGATCTCCGAACGCAATAAGGTTGCAGCCCAGTATCGCTCCGAGGGCGAAGGTGAAAAAGCCGACATCCTTGGGCAGATGTTGAAAGAGTTGAAGAAAATCAGTTCTGAATCATATCGTAAAGCTGAAGAGATAAGAGGTAATGCCGATGCCCAAGCAACCGCTATCTATGCCGCAGCTTACAATCAGGAACCAGAATTCTACAGCTTTTTGCGCACCTTGGAATCATATCAAGAAACAGTCGGCAGCAATAACCACCTAATACTGTCAACAGATAATGATTATTACCACTTCATGCAACAAGCAATTCCCAAATAACCATCATGCTAGTTAACTCTGCCTAGGTAGATTTTACCTAGGCAGTTTTTTGTCCGACAATAGCTTGAGGTGAGACATATTTAAGGTTATAATGCGTAACAATTTTGCCAACATAATTCATACATAGAGGTTGCCGTGCTCTCTTCACGCCTTAGCCAACACAGGGTGATTATATTCACCACCCTTGCCCTATTTATTTTCATCCTGACAAGTGTTCACGTTGAGGCTGAGAAGCTGACCAACTCGGCAACAGCAGTAAATTATCAAGTTGTCGATCTTAGTGCTGACTCTACTGATAACAGTGACATAATTGATGTTAGTGGAGGAATTAAAAACTTCGGTTATACCTCTATCAAGGGACACGCTATAATCTACTTACTGGACGGGAACCAATCAGTTTTACAGGCAATAGATACTCAAGTGAACGACGGGCAATCCTTCCGCCATGCACAGACTGGCAAGTTTGAGACAACAGTAAATATTGCCGGTTTAAGCAATGTGCAAAGCGTAACCGTAGAATTTATAATGGATCGTATTTAGCTAAAATCATCAATACTTTGCTATACTAACAGCAGTTATCACACCGATAACTGCTGTTTTATTTATACCCCAATCAATAAACTTAAGGATACCGCTATGCGTAATCTTTTAATCCTCACACTGCTCATATTCAGCGTTGTCATGTCTGGATGTACCACTACACCAGACAGTGATGAGGTTAAACTTCAAGTAGCTAAGCACGTATTACAAAATGGCCGAGATAAAATTTTTATTTTTGAGAATTTCCAGAAGATTAACGGTCTAACCACCAACGACGGTAGCTACATAGTTGAAGTTAGTTATGACCTAGTATTCAGAAAAGGGTTAAACGAGCTAACTCAGGAGTTAAACAGATCAGAATCGCCAATGGTTGCCCTTGGCGCTAGCTTGGAAATCATGACTCAATTGTTACAATATGGACAGTTTAGTGCAGGCGAGCGCCTGCCTTGTCACGAAAAATACACGCTGGTAAAAACCGAGCAAGGCTGGAGACTCGCCAGTGATTTCAATCTCGAGTAGCTCAATCTAGCTCAGATATTGCAGCCAAACCGCTCAAATTAGAGTTAATCGACTTTGGTTGACCGGAGTAGAGAACTTCAGCAATGCCGGAAGCAGTTACCTTTAACTCCTTTTGTACCTGTACCATAGCTGAAGTGGTTCCGGCTGCAGTAACATCAACATTCTGCGCAAACAAACGCCTAGCGTCCAAGGTTGAAGTTCCGCTGATATCTACCTTTAGATTGGTTATTTCTCCGTCTGCTTCCACAATGTTTGCACCATTCACAATCAGAGCAAAATCGCTTTCGTGCAGATTCTTTATAGTAATTTCGTGCACACCCTCAGCAGACATGAATTCCAAGCTGGGGACCTGGAGCTCAATTTCAAGTGATTGCTTCATGCACAATGACGCATCGTTATCAACTGTCAATTTTTTATCAGCTACTTTGGTGATCACATGCTTGAGCAGATTACTATCACCGCGTAGCGTACATTTCATTTTAGTACCGGCAATCACCGAGACACTGTAGGAACCATGTAGTGCAACCGCACTAAAAGACTGCAGCGAGCGCTCTGTTTCGGCGGTCTTACCATTGCCCTCGATACAGTTTGAAGTTTGTTGCCAAGCAAAGCTGAAACTGGAAAATAGAAATATAATACCGAGAGTAAATAAACAGTTTTTTTTACTTATCATCTGGTGCATATCAATCTCCTTTTTCATATCTACAGCTAACTATCTCAACCTAAACACCTACCCTACAACCTGCGATTTGGTAAAAATAGCATAAAAAGGGATATTCAATTGCGCAAAAGTTTCTTGTCCACCCTCTTCTCGATCTACCAAAGTTATCACACCGAGAACTTCTAGGCCTTCGGCGCGCGCACGCTCAATCGCTTTAACTGATGAGCCTCCGGTAGTCACTACATCTTCGACAATTACAACCTTAGAGCCTTGCGGGACATTTTTCCGCCCTTCTAACCACTGCCCAGTACCGTGCCCTTTAGGTTCCTTCCGAATGATAAAAGCTGGAATTGGATTACCCAGCAAAGAGCTAGTCATGGAGGTAGCCGTGGCAATAGCATCCGCACCTAGAGTTAAACCACCAACACCTTCAACAGCATCGGCAAAGTTACTCAATGCCGCATAAAAAGCGCGTCCGACTAAAACTGCACCACGTGGATGCAAAGTTGTCTGTTTACCATCAAAATAGAAGTCACTCTTGCGCCCAGAAGCCAATGTAACTTCACGTTGCTCATAGGATAATTTTCGAACAATTTCCATCAACTCTGACCGTTCTTGCTCAAGCATCTCTCTACTCCTTAAAATAACACTCTAGTTTAGCCAATCAAATAAAGCTCTAAAACAGCCCCAATTGCTTATCAGATTTTAGGCGTGGGAATTTAACTGGGTAATGCCCGCTGAAACAAGCAGTACAGAACTGGCCGTTACAGCTACCATCACCGCAACCACCAGTAGCTTTATACAGTCCATCTACAGATAGATAACCTAGGCTGTCTGAGGTTACGTAGCGATTTATCTCTTCTACACTATGCGATGAAGCAATCAGCTCAGTTCTGGTGGGGGTATCAATTCCGTAATAGCAGGGATAGCTCACCGGCGGGCTAGAGATGCGCAGATGCACCTCTGTCGCACCAGCATTACGAATCATCTTGATAATTTTACGCGCGGTGGTGCCACGCACAATTGAATCATCAACCACCACTACGCGTTTACCCTCAATCACCTGACGCACAGGATTGAGTTTGATCTTAACCCCAAAATGGCGAATTGACTGCTGCGGTTCAATAAAAGTGCGTCCGACGTAATGATTTCTGATTAGCCCCAATTCGAAGGGGATTCCTGACTGTTCGGCATAACCAATAGCTGCTGGCACGCCAGAGTCGGGAATGGCGACCACGACATCTGCATCAACAGGATATTCGCGTGCCAATTGGCGTCCATACTCTTTGCGCACATTATATACTTCGCGGCCAAAAATGGTGCTATCGGGACGGGCAAAGTATATATATTCGAAAATACAGGGTGATGGATTAGCCTTTTCAAAAGGGTGAAACGAGTGCAGTCCATCTTTATCCACCACAATCATCTCACCAGGATCAAGCTCACGAATAAACTCGGCTTCAATTAAATCTAAGGCACAAGTCTCGGAGGCAACCACATAGGCACCATCGAGTTTACCCAGAATTAATGGCCGAAAGCCATTGGGATCGCGTACAGCAACCATCCGTGTTTCAGTTTGAAAAACTAGGCTATAGGCTCCTCGTACCCGTTTTAACGCATCAACTACCCGATCAGCCAAGCTATCGCTCTGAGCACGCGCTAATAGGTGAATAATAACCTCAGTATCAGCAATAGTTGAAAAAATGGAGCCCATACGCTCCAGTTCATTCCGCAAGTCCTGAGCATTAACCAGGTTGCCGTTATGCGCTACCGCAATGCTGCCGCGGACATAATCAACCATAATCGGTTGACAATTTTTTATATCGTTGCCACCTGCAGTTGAATATCGAACGTGGCCTATTGCACTACTGCCAGGCAGATCATCAAAGACTTTGTTATTGCGAAAAGCATCTGAGACTAACCCCATTTTTCTATAGGCGCGCAACGTGGTACCGTCGGAAGCGACGATTCCACAACTCTCTTGCCCACGATGCTGCAGTGCATACAGACCTAAGTAGGTTAAATTTGCCGCCTCTGGATGACCATAGATGCCGAACACGCCGCATTCATCTTGTAATTTATCAAACATATTAAGTTGCTCTCCAGGCAGATTGGCTATGCTACTACAACAAATTCTCGCGAATAAAAGTTATGGCATTACGGTACAACCATAATCCCATACCCTCTTCCGGCAATTGCTCACGCGTCCAACGTGGATGGTGAGTACGATGGACGTAAGCTTCTGGATGTGGCATTAAACCAAACAAGCGCCCACTAGGATCACACACTCCAGCAATAGCCGCTACGGAACCATTTGGATTAAGTGGATAGCTCATTGTCGCGTTTTTATACTCAGCATCACAGTATTTCAGAGGAGCTAAATGGTTAGTCTCAATCTGCTCCAGAACCTGAGCCGATTCGGTGACAAACTTACCCTCGCCGTGGCGTACCGGCAGATAAATTCCCTGCAAACCCTTGGTAAACACACAGGGAGACTCTACATCAACCTTGAGATATGTCCAGCGATCCTCAAAGCGACCACCGTCATTAAAGGTTAGGGTACAGGTTTGCTGCTGGCCAGAAATTGCGGGCAATAAACCCATTTTTACCATCAGTTGAAAACCGTTACACACGCCCATTACCAGTTTTCCAGCAGCAATAAAATCTAATATATGGTCAGCTAATGTTTGCTCTGATCCAGACACCTTAGCATTTTGCAGACGATTCGCCCCTGCTTTGGCACTACCTAAATCATCACCATCAAGAAAACCACCAGCAAAATTCAAAAAATGGTAATCGTTCAGGTTAACTTCACCAGCCAACAGCCGGGAAATATGGACAATATCGGCAACCTCTGCCCCGGCCAAACGGCAAGCATTGGCAACTTCGCGCTCACAGTTGGTTCCATTGCCAGATATAACAATTGCCCGCACCGCAGATTGTCTCTTCTCGCTTGGCATATTTATAACTCCCTCAGAGGCGCTTGCCATGCCTCTTTTAATACTGAATTATCGCGTTGTATAATGACATCACCCTGCAAACCTATTATCTGCACCTCGGGAGTATCAGTTACCACACCAATCTTCGCTAAATCTTGACCAGTAAATAATTTTTCGAAATCTGAACTTTTATCTGCAGAAACCGTAACTAGCAAACGACTTTGCGATTCGGAATAGAGTATTTCCATATCGTTAAGTGTTCCAGTGGTGTTAACACAACGCAGATCAACCTGCACTCCAAAGCCACCAGCAAAGGCTGTTTCAGCCACAGCCACCCCTAGCCCGCCATCGGACAGATCGTGGCACGAAGCGATTAACCCCGCCTGCTGAGCACGATTTATTGTACGATAGCGGCGCAATGCACTAGCAGCATCAACCTGAGGCACGCTATTACCGACAAACCCGAGTTGTGCGTACAACTCCGATCCACCTAATTCAGACTTGGTAGTCCCGAGCAGATACAGGTTATCTCCAGCCTGTTTAACATCCATGCTAGTGGTAAGACTCACATCTTCCACCTTGCCAATGACCGAAAACAGCACGGTTGGTGGAATGGAAATTTTAGTATCGCCTATCTGATAATCGTTCTTCATCGAATCTTTACCCGATATCAGTGGCACCCCAAAGGCCAAGCAGTAGTCATACAGAGCTTTATTGGCACGCACTAGCTGCGCAGCCTTGTACTCGCCATCGGGAGTACGCTCACTCTTAACTGGATCGCACCAGCAAAAGTTATCTAGACCGGCAACATGATCGACATTACCGCCAACCGCTACGTAGTTGCGCAGGGCTTCATCGATAGCGCAAGCCATCATGTGGTAGGTATCAATATCGCTGTAGCGTGGGCAGATACCATGGGCAGTCGTGATTCCGACAAACGAGTCAAACAGTGGCCGCACCACAGCGCCATCAGCGGGGCCATCATTATCGACTCCGGTTAAGGGTTTCTGCACCGTGGCCCCCTGAACTTCATGATCGTAACGCCGTACTACGCACTCTTTAGAGCAGACATTCAGGCTGGATAATAGCAACTCCAGCGCCGCAGCAACATCTGGCAGGTCGGATAGTGCCGGTTCGGGATATGTTTTAATCTCCCACTTGGCCGGTATCTGCAACTGCGGTGCCCCCGCATGGAGAAACTCCATCGGCAGGTATGTTGCGCTCTTACCCTCATAGAGACAGTGGTAATAACCTGAATCATTAAAGTGACCAATATCTGTGGCCTCAACATCCATCTCACGCGCTAAAGCCAAAAATTCATCCACATATTTAGGTGGAACTGCAACGGTCATGCGCTCCTGAGCTTCAGAGATCAAGATCTCCCATGGTTGCAATCCAGCATATTTTAGTGGAATGCGATCAAGGTGCATCTCAAAACCGTTGGTATCCTCGCCCATCTCTCCTACCGATGAGGACAAGCCACCGGCACCGTTATCGGTAATGGATGAATACAGACCACGATCTCGAGTAATCAGCAGAAAATCGAACATACGCCGCTGGGTGATAGGGTCACCAATCTGAACCGCAGTGACCGGAGAGTCCTCATTTAGCTCTTCGGATGAGAAAGTTGCGCCATGGATACCATCTTTGCCCACGCGCCCACCAACCATAATAATATGGTCACCAACCTCAGCCTTCTTCTCATGGGCAGGACGTCCATGAAGCAACGTTGGCATCAATGCAGCGCTACCACAGTACACCAAGGGCTTACCAGCGAAGCGATCATCAAAGACCAAAGAGCCATTTACCGTAGGGATACCACTTTTGTTACCCCCGTGTTCCACCCCTTCTACTACACCTTCAAAGATGCGCCGTGGATGCAAAAGCCGTGGCGGCAGTGGCTGCGAATAAAATGGCGAAGCGAAACAGAAGACATCGGTGTTAAAGATAAGCCGTGCCCCCATACCGGTACCAAAGGGGTCACGATTAACTCCCACAATACCGGTCAATGCACCGCCGTAGGGATCGAGAGCACTAGGTGAATTGTGCGTCTCAACCTTGTAAACCATGCTCCAGTCGTCGGTAAACTTTATAACCCCGGCATTGTCTTTAAATACCGACAGGCAGATATCTTTTTCTGCTTTAGCCGCACGAATATCGCGGGTAGCACCGACGATGTAGGTCTTAAATAGAGAATCTATCGTTTCAACCTGATCATTTTCATCGGTATAGGTTATTTTGGCGGAAAAAATCTTGTGCTTACAGTGTTCGCTCCAAGTTTGCGCCACCGCTTCCAGCTCGGCATCGGTAAGTTTGCTACCAACTCCAGCCACTGCGCGCTGTTGCTGTACTTGCGGGTCAGCAATAAACTGCTGAATTTTATGCATCTCCGCCAGATTTAGTGCCAACATACCATCGCGACTGATCTGCATTAACTGATCGTCACTTACATCTAAATCAATTTCCCGAATCTGCGGAGTAGCACCACTGACTACCCGTGGTGGTTGAGATGGCAGGCCCAATTCGCTATTGAACTCTGCCCGACTGACAACTGTCCAGCGCTGTATAAGGCTATTGGCAAGAAAACCACTGGCAATCTGCTCGGCTACCTCTTTATCAATATCGCCACTGAGTAAATATTGCACTGAGGTGTACACAGCTTCATCAGGGCCAAAGGGGCGATTAGTCAAATACTGTATAGCTTCGCGTGCGGTACGACCGACATTGTCAGTAACCCCAGGACGAAAACCCACTTCAACTAACAGATCAAAATCCTCAGCTAAAGGTTTATTGATGGCATAATGCTGAACGACTGGATCACTAAACGGGCCACTTGCGGCAGCCTGTAGTTCGGCATCCGTCACATCAGCATCAACAGTATACACATCAATGGTTCTGACCTGAGTAAGTTCAATATTTAGGTGTTCATGGATTTCACGGCGTACCCGCTCTCCACGAGCATCGCGTACCCCATCCTTTAAGCCTACAACCACTCTGTTGGCAATCCTATTAGCCATGTTTTCTCCTTAGCAGGAAAATAATTGGAATTATCACTTTATTGCACGCTCGGAGTCAAAGCAGCAACTTACCTGCTGTGGCGCTCCTGTTATCATTTGTGGCAAGCAGACATTTTGCTGCTGAAGTATGCCTCTTACACTGCGCTGTGCCAAGCTGGGAGTATTATTGGTTTCGCTTAAATGTGCCAAAAACACTGCCTCCAAGCCGTTCCAGAGTAGCTCTTGCACCAATTGTGCACCGGCACTGTTGGATAGATGTCCATGCTTACTGCTAATGCGCTGTTTTAAGTCCCACGGGTACGGGCCATCGCGCAACATATCCTCATCGTGATTGGTCTCAATAATCAACGCTCGACACTGACGCAGCCTTTGTTGCACCAAGCGCGTAGCAATGCCCAGATCTGTAGCAATGCCGATCTTACCGGCAAGCGTATCTACCGTAAATCCCACTGGGGCTACGGCATCGTGAGTTATCGCAAAGGAGCTAATCTCAATATCTTTGCAGGTGATAGCTTGTCCGACATCAAAAAAACAGTGCTCTATCTTCCCAACGTTGGGCAACATAGCATAAGTTTCCTGATGAATATAGATTGGCACACTATAGCGGCGCGATAACGGCCCGATACCACGACAATGATCAGCATGCTCATGGGTAATAAAAACACCATCGAGTTCAGCGATATCTACACCTATAGTCGCCAGCCTTTTACTAAGCTGTAACGCAGAAAGACCAGCATCGATAAGAATGCGGGTCTTTTCACTCTCTATATAAATAGAATTGCCCTTACTCCCACTTGCCAATTGACATATACGCACGGTTAGCCCTCCAGCGACAACGCAAATAACTCAAGGAATAAATAGCTTAAAATTGATGAAATTTGCTCAGGGTATACCGGAATTCCCGCCTATCATCAAGTAAAAACAGGAGTTTTTTTTATAGCGCCAATCCTCAAGGTAAATCTTAATAATAGTTTGCTATTAAAAGACAACATTTGCCTAGGATAATCTCTTGACGAAGTGTCACCTTCTTTATATGATTCCAAACGGTTGTGCTCTGGTCAGCACAACAAATTTCTTTATTACGCCTGTGGAATTTTAATTAAGTTTAAGGAGGAGCTCAATGTCAGCTCAAGTTGCCATCAATGGTTTTGGTCGTATTGGCAGAAACGTATTTCGCGCGGCACTAAATAACTCTGATTTCAAAATAGTCGCTATCAATGACTTAACTGATCCGGCAACCATTGCCCACCTGCTCAAGTATGATTCAGTGCATGGCACCTTTGCAGCTCACGTCGACTTTGACGATCAGCATCTCATCGTCAATGGCAGCCCTATAAAAGTATATGCTGAAAAAGATCCCAGCAAACTTCCCTGGGCCGAACTAGGCATAGATATCGTTATTGAATCTACAGGTCGCTTTCGCGAGCGCGATGACGCAGCCAAGCACCTTAGTGCTGGTGCCAAGAAAGTTATCATCAGTGCACCCGGGAAAAATTCTGACGTAACCGTAGTTAAAGGGGTTAACTTCGACGATTACGATCCTAAGAAGCACCATGTTATCTCTAATGCTTCATGCACCACTAACTGTTTGGCACCAGTAGCTAAACTGCTGCTTAATAGTGTGGGCATCAGTCATGGCAGCATGACTACTATCCACTCCTATACCAACGATCAGCAGATTCTCGACCTGCCCCACGCTGACCTGCGCCGTGCCCGGGCAGCAGCTCTGTCCATGATCCCGACCACAACTGGAGCCACAAAAGCTGTTGGGATGGTTATCCCCGAACTGCAAGGGAAGCTGGCAGGATTATCGGTACGCGTGCCAACACCAAATGTCTCTCTTATTGACCTGGTAATTGGGACAGATCGACCCACCAGTGTTGAGGAGATAAATCAACTTATGCTCAATGCTGCCAATACCGACCTCGTAGGAGTTCTCGAATACTGCGACAAGCCTCTTGTTTCGTGCGATTTCAACGGTCATTCGGCCTCGGCTATTTTTGATTCATTGTCTACTATGGTGCTCAATGACACCATGGTCAAAGTTTTACTGTGGTATGACAATGAATGGGGCTACTCTGAGCGCATTGTCGACTTAACATCCATGATATCCAGCAAACTATAAGAGACACAAACGTGGAGTAAAATTGATGCCCAACAAGCTATCTATCAGCGATATTGACGTGCGCGGCAAAAAAGTTTTTTGCCGTGTCGACTTTAATGTCCCTCTTGATGAACATCAACACATAACCGATGACACCAGAATTGTTGCGGCATTACCGACAATCCGCCACATCATTCATCATGGTGGCAAGCTTATTCTGGCCTCTCACCTAGGTCGTCCCAAAGGCAAAATACAAGAAAAAATGAGCCTAGCTCCAGTGGCCACCCTCTTGGCTAAACTTCTGGGAACTCCGGTTACTATGGCACCAGACTGCATTGGAGCTAGAGTTGAGACACTTATAGCCGCCATGGCAGAAGGTGATATCCTTCTGCTGGAAAATCTGCGTTTTCATTTGGAAGAGGAGAAAAACGATGCAGATTTCAGCGCCAAGCTGGCTAAGTTAGCAGACCTCTACGTAAATGACGCATTCGGCACTGCACATCGCGCCCACGCCTCTACTGAGGGGATCACGCATTTTCTTAAGCCAGCAGTTGCCGGTTTCCTAATCGACAAAGAGCTACAATACCTTGGTCGTGCATTGGAACAGCCGCAACGCCCATTTGTTGCTGTTCTTGGCGGTGCCAAAGTTAGTGACAAAATCACCGTCATCAACAACTTACTGAACAAAGTAAACGCATTGTTGATAGGTGGAGGAATGGCTTACACCTTCTTGAAAGCTCAAGGATACTCAGTAGGCACATCTTTAGTAGAAAATGACCAGACCGATTTAGCTGTGCAATTACTGGAAAAAGCTAAAACACTGGGTGTCAACCTGTTGTTACCCTGTGACCACGTAGTAGCACCAGCCTTTGATAAAGATTCACCAGCAACTATATGCGATAACGATAATTTTCCTGCGGATCAGATGGGGTTGGATATCGGCCCTAAAACTGTACAGCTTTATGAGCAACAGATGGCTACAGCAGGTACGGTAATTTGGAATGGCCCAATGGGCGTATTTGAGTTTCCAGCTTTTGCTAACGGTACTTTTAAGGTGGCAGAAGCCTTGGCCAATTCTAAAGCAATCTCAATTATTGGCGGAGGAGACTCCGTGGCCGCAGTTAATCAAGCTGGACTAAATGACAAAATGAGCCATATCTCAACCGGCGGCGGAGCGTCGCTAGAATTTCTTGAAGGAAAGACTCTGCCAGGAATTGCGGCACTAACCAACAAATAGATTAGTCAGGAGCCTAACTTTATGCGCAAACCGCTCATAGCTGGAAACTGGAAGCTCAACAACAATATTGCCGAATCAGTGGCACTTGCCACCGAGATAGTCAAGAGTCTGGGCACCAAGCAAGCAGTAGACATTGTAATTGCGCCAGTATTTACATCACTGTCCGCAGTTGCCAAACTGTGCGCCGGTAGCAGTATAAACGTAGCTGGGCAAAATTGTCACTGTATCGACTCAGGAGCATACACCGGCGAAGTATCTGCTCCAATGCTGGCAGATGCAGGCTGTAGCTATGTCATTATCGGTCACTCTGAACGAAGGCATTTTTTTAAAGAGACTGACTACTTTATCAACGAAAAATGCCACGCAGCCATAAAGGCAGGTTTAGCGCCAATTATCTGTGTTGGTGAAAGCGAGAGCGAACGCGACAGTGGTGAGCTATTTGACGTAATTAGTCGCCAAGTTACACTTGCGCTAAGCGACGTAACCAATGAGCAGATAGCCCAAGTTGTCATTGCCTACGAACCAATCTGGGCTATTGGTACAGGTAAAACTGCATCCAGTGATGAAGCAGCTGAGGTGCACTCTTTTATCCGCGGCATTCTAAGCGGACTATACGGTCAGCAACTTGCAAGTGAAGTGCGGATTATCTATGGCGGCAGTGTAAAACCTGGCAACATAGGAGAGTTGATGGCTGAAGCAGATATCGACGGAGCCTTGGTTGGTGGAGCCAGCTTAAATGCTGCAGACTTTAGTGCTATCGTCAACTACCCTAAGACATTAAAAATAGCCCCAGCTTAGCAACAAAAACTATGCTTGGCATTCCCTATGTGCTGTGTTATGTTTCGTCGTTCTTTTTTTTAGAATCAAGATAGATCAATTTAGAGCATTAAAATATTCCGTGATCGCAAAATCAGGAGAAACAGGATAAATGACAACTTTTCTACTAACAGTACATATCATTGTCAGCATAGCTTTAATAATCATAGTTTTACTGCAAGCAGGCAAAGGTGCTGATGCAGGAGCATCATTTGGTGGCGGTGCCAGCCAAACAGTCTTTGGCGCTTCCGGTACACGTACCTTCATGAGCAAATTGACAACCAGTGCAGCATTCATTTTTATGCTCACCAGCCTCTCCCTTACCTACTTCTATGGTAAGCCAGGGGTTGACAGCCTCATGCCAGACCAAGTGCAGGTAAGCCAGCCTCAAGCCGCGCAACAGGCCGACACTGAAGCAGCTGCTGCTCCAGCAACTGATAGCAGTAAATAAATACCCCAATATCAGCAATTCGTTATTGACAGCTGATAGCTAAATCCGTATAAATGCAGAAATTAATGCCGGAGTGGTGGAACTGGTAGACACGCACGCTTGAGGGGCGTGTGACTTAACGGTCGTGCGAGTTCGATTCTCGCCTTCGGCACCAATTGATAATCCAGAAAGATCCGATAAAGACCAGAAAGCCCGCTCCTGTAGCGGGTTTTTCTGTTTCTAGTGTCTAAAGCCTACCCGTACCATCCATTGATATCCAGCATTTTTTGGGGGGGTATTTTTGAGGTATATTTAAAAACCTTTAAAAACAGATACCTCAAAAAACCAAAAAAGGTGTCATCATGCCCAAACGCATCCCACCCTTGACAGACACTCAAATCAGAAATGCCAAGCCCAGAGAACAAAACTATAAACTTAATAGGTCTGTATGTGCTTGTGACCAAATCAGGTGGAAAGTTGTGGCATTTCAATTTCTGGTTGCACGATAAGAACAAAACGCTTTCTATGGTTTCACTGAAACTGAAAGCTAAACAAGTGAGGCGAACAGAAACCCCATATTGTTGATCTGCATGTTTGGCCATCTCTTTACGCTGAGATGGCCTTACCACTTTTTTCTAGCGCTGTCTTGACGATTTCAGCCTTGAGCCTCTCTTCGGCGTACATTTTCTTTAGCTGCCGATTCTCGACCTCAAGTTCTTTTAGTCGTGACATGAGCGAGGCATCCAAACCACCGTACTTGGCACGCCAACGGTAAAAAGCGGTACTGCTCATCCCATGTTCCCTGCAGAGCTGGGCACTGGAGTTCCGGCCTCTGCCTGCTTCAGCATATTGATGATCTGGCTATCGGTATAACGTGCTGTTTTAATTTAGAATCTCCTCTTAGTAAATTTACGAGAAAATTCTACTTTCGACGACGATTATTTTTCAGGCGGATTACCAAATAACAAATTCATGCTCTCGCTTGCAATAAGCTATTAGATAAAATTTATCCTTTTTGTTAGAATACCAAACCAATTCTTAGCCAAGAGCTATTCAAAACATATTGAAACAGGACTAACACCATGACAAGCACCCAACAACGCGACGCACTGCAACGCCAAATCTGGTCAATCGCCAACGATGTGCGAGGCTCAGTGGATGGCTGGGATTTTAAGCAGTATGTGCTTGGCACCCTGTTTTACCGCTTTATCAGCGAAAACTTTGCCAGCTACATCGAGGCCGATGACGACAGCATAAACTATGCAGAACTCCCCGATAATATTATCACCCCGGAGATCAAAGACGATGCCATTAAAACCAAGGGCTTTTTCATCTACCCCAGCCAACTCTTTATCAATGTCATCAAAAACGCTAATAACAATGAGAGCCTGAATACTGATCTCGCCGCCATTTTCTCCGCCATCGAAAGCTCAGCCAACGGCTACCACTCAGAGCGTGATATCAAAGGCCTGTTTGCCGATTTTGATACCACCAGTAACCGCCTTGGGAATACAGTAAAAGATAAAAACACCCGCTTGGCTCATGTGCTCAAAGGTGTCGCGAGATTAGACTTCGGTGACTTTCATGGTAGCCAGATCGACCTGTTCGGCGATGCCTATGAATTTTTGATCTCCAACTACGCTGCTAACGCTGGTAAATCCGGTGGCGAATTTTTCACCCCGCAGCATGTCTCCAGGTTGATTGCGCAACTCGCCATGCACAAGCAGACCAGCGTCAATAAAATCTATGACCCGGCCTGTGGCTCAGGTTCGTTGCTGTTGCAAGCCAAAAAGCATTTCGACGCCCACATCATTGAAGACGGTTTTTTCGGGCAGGAAATCAACCACACCACCTACAACCTGGCGCGGATGAACATGTTCCTGCACAACATCAACTACGACAAGTTTGATGTCCAGTTGGGTGATACTCTGCGAGCTCCGCATTTTGGCGACGACAAACCCTTTGATGCCATCGTCTCTAATCCGCCGTATTCGGTAAAATGGATCGGTTCAGATGACCCAACCCTGATTAACGACGAACGCTTTGCGCCAGCCGGTGTGTTAGCGCCCAAATCCAAGGCCGACTTTGCCTTTGTGCTGCATGCGCTCAGTTACCTTTCCAGTAAAGGCCGTGCAGCCATCGTCTGCTTCCCAGGTATCTTTTATCGCGGCGGTGCCGAGCAAAAAATTAGAAAGTATCTGGTGGATAACAACTACGTGGAAACGGTGATTTCACTCGCCCCCAACCTGTTCTTTGGCACCACCATCGCCGTGAATATTCTGGTGCTGGCGAAAAACAAAACCAACAGCGACACCCAGTTTATTGATGCCAGTGGCCTGTTTAAGAAAGAGACAAATAACAACATCCTGACAGACGAGCATATCCAGCAGATCATGGCGGTCTTTGACAGCAAGGAAAATGTGGATTACCTCGCCCTTTCCGTGCCACTTGAAAAGGTCGCCGCCAACGACTACAACCTGTCGGTGAGCAGCTATGTCGAAGTTAAAGACACGCGCGAAGTGGTGGATATAACCCTGCTTAATGCAGAGCTGAAAACCACGGTTGTAAAAATCGATCAACTTCGCGCCGACATCGATGCCATTGTGGCGCAGATAGATGGAGGAAAAGAATGAGCCACAAGAAACACCAGCCCCCCACAATCCGTTCGTCTGCCGCAGAATACCTCACCTTTATCGCAGCTCATGGTGAAGGTGGGGTTGAGGCGATTTATGCTGATGAAGATATATGGTTGAGCCAGAAAATGATGAGCGCACTGTATGATGTGAACGTGCGTACGGTCAACGAACACCTGAAAAATATCTTTGCCGATAGTGAACTTCACGAAGATTCAGTTATCCGGAAATTCCGGATAACTGCCACAGATGGTAAAAGCTACAATACCAACCACTACAATCTGTCGGCCATTATTGCTGTCGGCTACAAGGTGAACTCCGAGCGCGCGGTGCAGTTTCGTAAATGGGCCACAGGCATTATCAAGGAATACACTATCAAAGCCTATGTCATGGATGACGAGCGTCTGAAAAATGATGGTTCAATCCTGGGTAAAAGATACTTTGAAGAGCAGCTTGAGCGTATCCGCGAGATTCGCCTCAGCGAACGCAAATTCTATCAGAAGATTACCGATATCTACGCCACCGCTATCGATTACGATGTGACAGCCACAGCCACCAAGCGTTTCTTTGCCACCGTGCAAAATAAATTGCACTGGGCTATTCACGGTCAAACTGCTGCCGAGGTGGTTTATACCCGAGCTGACGCTGAAAAAGAACAGATGGGCTTAACCTCATGGAAGGATGCGCCCGACGGCAAAATCCAGCGTTTTGATGTCAACATTGCCAAAAACTACCTGACCGACAGCGAGCTCGCCCAACTGCAACGGTTGGTCAACGCCTATCTCGATATTGCCGAAGATATGGCACAACGGCAGATGCCGATGACCATGGCCGACTGGGAGAATCGCCTCAACCGGTTTATCGAAGCGACTGATCGTGAGGTTCTGCAGAACGCTGGCAAGGTCAGTGCCGAAATCGCCAAAGCTCATGCCGAAAGTGAATTTGAAAAATACCGCATCGTGCAGGATCGACTGTTTGAATCTGATTTTGATAGGCAGATAAAGCAGCTTGAGAACCGCACCTTCGAAGAAGGCTGTAAAGGAGGTGGTGAGGTATGAGCGATTTTAGTTTTATGGAAAAGCTGCTGGATGGGGTTGAGGTGGAGTGGAAACCATTAAAAGATGTACTTGTACGTACTAAGGGTACAAAAATCACAGCGGGGCAGATGAGAACGCTTCATAAAGACGGTGCACCGTTAAAAATTTTTGCAGGTGGTAAAACGGTCGCCTTCGTGAATTTCGAAGATATACCTGAAAAAGGCATAAATAGAGCGCCCTCTGTCATTGTGAAGTCTCGCGGCGTTATTGAATTCGAGTACTACGATAAACCATTTTCGCATAAAAACGAAATGTGGTCATATTGCTCAGATAATGATGCGATCCATATTAAGTTTGTTTACCATTTTCTGAAATTAAATGAACCACACTTTCAGGGTATTGGTAGTCGAATGCAAATGCCACAAATTGCAACGCCGGATACTGATAAATTTCTAATTCCCATCCCCTGCCCAGACAACCCGAAAAAATCACTGGAAATCCAGGCCGAAATCGTCCGCATTCTGGACGCATTTACCGCCATGACCGCCGAGCTGACCGCCGAGCTGACCGCCGAGCTTAACCTGCGCAAAAAACAATACAACTACTACCGCGACCAATTGTTGAGTTTTGAAGAAGGAGAAGTGGAGTGGAAGACGTTGGGGGAAGTCGGCGAAGTCCGTATGTGCAAGCGAATATTTAAGAATCAAACTTCTGACGTAGGTGATATCCCTTTTTACAAAATTGGAACATTCGGAAAAAAACCTAATGCATATATTTCTCGAGCACTTTTTGATGAGTATAAAGCTAAGTATAGTTATCCAAAAGTTGGGGAAGTTCTAATATCTGCAAGCGGTACGATCGGAAGATCAGTGATATTCGACGGTCAAGATGCCTATTTTCAAGATAGCAATATAATCTGGATTGAAAACGATGAATCCAAAGTATTGAATAGATACTTGAGCCTCTTGCAAAACTATATTCGGTTTTTTGAATATTCTGCCTGAGCCCTCATAAAAGTCGAGCTTCAAAAACAACTTACTGATATTATTAAGTTACCACACCAAATAATAGACAGGAGGCTGCT
>Ga0265295_1000597_pt1 | contig 71292 bp, 59 predicted proteins | sample Munlansysbiofilm_FD_192503 | JGI IMG/M metagenome (GOLD analysis project Ga0265295, IMG submission 192503) | Leachate microbial communities from a municipal landfill in Southern Ontario, Canada - Methane capture system biofilm | ecosystem: Engineered > Solid waste > Landfill > Unclassified ...
TTCTTTGCCATCTGCGGTCATTTATGCAAATAATCCCGAAATTCCGGTACTTTCCTGGCTGATCTTCTGGATTCTTCAATGTTTTGTCCAAATCCGTTCTGAAAAAACGGCCTTTGTCAGCAGCCTGCAATATCAATACGGTATCAATACGGAATCAATACGGATTTCATCCGTAATGATTCCGTATTGATACCGTATTGATATTTGGAGCCCTGGCTGGAATGGGAGGTTGATTTTTTGATTTTTGCGTTTTGGCTGGCTGTTCCCGCAAGGCCTGGATTCAGGGACCCCGGAAACCAGGCCTCATGGTCAATGCCTTCAGAGATTGCCAGAACAAACTCGGTTCGTATCGGCGCTGCTGGTCATGCCTGGTTCGTTTTCCCAGCCAGGACGCTTGCTGACAACAGCGGATACTACTGGGAAGCGGAGCGGATGATCTGAGGCAGGTCGGCGATCACAGAGTCGAGCAATTCGGGCCGGCTGCCGCCACCCATGGCGGAATCTGGCCGGCCTCCACCCTTTCCTTCCAGCCGGGCGGAAACCGCTTTCACGATGTTTCCGGCGTGGAATTTGGGCCGCAGGGCCTCCCCCACCACGCAGAGCAGGGTCACCTTGCCCGCGGACACGGAGAAGAGCAGAGCGATGGCGTCGGCGGCATGGTCTTTGAGGGAATCGCCCAGTTCGCGAAGTTTGGCGGCATCGGCATCGAGCTTCACGCTGAGCAGCTTGAAATCTCCCAGGTCCAGGGTCCCGCGGATCAGTTCCGCGGCCTCGGCCCCGCACTGTTGGGCGTCCAGCCGTTTGAGCTGCTGTTCCAGTTCCAGCACCCGGTTTTGCAGGGCTTCGAGCTTGGTGTCCAGCATCTTTTCGGGAACGTGGAGCTTTTCGGCCAGCAGGGCCAGATGGTGCTGGAGCCCCAGCACAAACTGTTCCGCGGCACGGCCGGTGAGAGCTTCGATGCGCCTGATCCCGGCGGCGGAAGAGCTTTCGGAGATGATCTTGAAAAAGCCGATTTCCCCGCTGGCGGCGACGTGGGTGCCGCCGCAGAGTTCTTTGGAAAAGCCGGCCACACTCACCACGCGCACCCGCTCGGCGTATTTTTCCCCGAACAGGGCGATCGCGCCTTCAGAGCGGGCCTCGGCGATGCTTTTCACTTCCACCGACACGGGGCGGTTGTCGCGGATGGCGGCGTTGACGATGTTTTCGATGGAATTGGCCTGGGTGGGAGACAGGGCCTGCATGTGAGTGAAATCGAAGCGCAGATGATCAGGGCCCACCAGCGAGCCCTTCTGCTGCACGTGTTCGCCCAAAACGGCGCGCAGGGCTTTGTGGAGCAGATGGGTGGCGGTGTGGTTGCGCATGATGTCCTGGCGCCGGGGCAGATCGATCTCCGCGGTGACGGGATCGTGATTCACGGCCCCGCTGATGAGGGCGCCGATGTGGATGAAACGGTCGTCGTTCTTTTTCACCTGGCTCACCCGCATCTCAAAGCCGGAATTGTGGATGCGGCCGGTGTCGGCCAGCTGGCCCCCGGATTCGGCGTAGAAGGGGCTGCGGTCCAGCTGCAGGTGCAGGAAGCCGTCTTCGCTGACGCGGTAACGCTGGATGTGGGCGGTGGCGGAGTGTTCCTCATAGCCCAGGAACACCGTTGGAGACGAGGGTTCCAGTTCGACCCAATCCGCGGAATCCGCTGCCAGGGAGAATTTGGAGCTTTTCCGGGCCCGGGCGCGCTGGGCTTCCATCTCTTCCTCGAAGCCGCGGGTATCCACCCGGAAATTCTTTTCGGAAGCCAGGATCAGCGTGAGATCGAGCGGAAAGCCGTAGGTGTCGTAAAGCATGAAGGCATCTTTGCCGGGGATGAGGTCGCCGTCGAGGCGGGCGCAGATCTCGTCGAGCTGCTCCAAACCCTTGTCCAGGGCGGCGGTGAAGCGTTCCTCCTCGGCCTTGATCACCATGCGGATATAGGCTTCCTTGCCCGCCAGCTCGGGAAAGTGGTGGCCCATGATGGCGGTAACGCTGTCCACCAGATGGAACATGAAGGGTTCGGCAAAGCCCAGCAGGCGCCCGTGGCGGGCGGCGCGGCGCAGGATGCGGCGCAGAACGTAGCCGCGGCCTTCGTTTGAGGGGAAGCCGCCGTCGGCGAGGGCAAAGCAGAGGCAGCGCACGTGGTCCGCGATCACACGGTGCGAGGTTCCGGTCTCAGGGGTATAAGGCACTCCGCTGAGTTCGGCCACACGCTCGATGATGGGCAGGAAAAGGTCGGTTTCGTAGTTGCTGTGCTTTGACTGCAGCACCTGCACGAGGCGCTCGAAGCCGGCCCCGGTATCCACGTATTTGTTCTTCAGGGGGGTGAGGGAGCGGTCCGCCTCGCGGTTGTACTGGATGAAAACCAGGTTCCAGAGCTCGATGTAGCGGCCGCAGTCGCCGCAGATCTCACAGACGTGGCCTTCCAAGCCCTGTTGGGAACAGTGGTCCGGGCCGCGGTCGATGTGGATCTCGCTGCAGGGTCCGCAGGGGCCGGTATCCCCCATTTCCCAGAAATTGTCCTTGTCGCCCTGATAGGATATGTGGGCGGGATCGATATCGGTGACGGATCTCCAGAGCTCGAAGGCCTCCTGGTCGCTCTCGTGCACCGTGGCGTAAAGCTTGGCCTTGGGCAGTTGCCAGACGCCGGTTAGCAGTTCCCAGGCCCAGAGGATGGCCTCTTTTTTGTAGTAGTCGCCGAAGGACCAGTTGCCCAGCATTTCGAAAAAGGTGTGGTGATAGCCGTCCCGGCCCACTTCCTCGAGGTCGTTGTGTTTGCCGCCGGCGCGGATGCATTTCTGGCTGTTCACCGCGCGTTTGGCCTCGGCATCCTTCAGGCCCAGGAAAACGTTCTTGAACTGGTTCATGCCGGCATTGGCGAACAGCAGGGTGGGATCGTCCTCCGGGATCACGGGCGAGGAGGGGACGAACTGGTGGCCCCGCTCCAGGAAGAAGTCGATGAAGGCCTGGCGGATCTCTTTACTTGTCGGCACTTGGCGTTTCTCCCAGTCCCTCGATCTGGTCATAGTTTTCGATGATCCATTTTTCGGCGCTCCAGGCGGCCACGGCGCCGTCGCTGGTGGCGGTTACAACCTGGCGCAGCACGGTGCTGCGGATGTCGCCGGCGGCGTAGATGCCGGGGACGTTGGTGTGCATGTGGTCGTCGGTGATCACGAAGCCGCCGCCGTCCAGTTTCAGGCGCGATTCAAACAGCTCGCAGTTGGGCAAAATGCCCACGTAGATGAAGATCCCGTCCACGGGAATGAAGGAAATGGCGTTGGTTTTGCGGTTCACCAGCTCCAGCTTTTCGATCTTGCCGTCGCCGTGGATCTCCTGCACCACCGTATCCCAGATGAATTCCATCTTGGGGTTGTTGAAGGCGCGTTCCTGGATGATCTTCTGGGCGCGCAGCTCGTCGCGGCGGTGGATCACGATCACTTTTTTGGCAAAGCGGGTGAGGAAAAGCCCCTCCTCAATGGCGGAATCGCCGCCGCCGACCACGGCCACCACCTTGTCGCGGTAGAGCGCGCCGTCGCAGGTGGCGCAGTAGGAAACGCCGCGGCCGGTGAAGCGCTCTTCTCCGGGCACGTTGAGCAGCCTGGGATGGGCGCCGGTGCAAACTATGAGGGCTTTGGCGCGGTAGCTGTTTTCGCGGGTCTCGATGATCTTGCAAAGCCCTTCCAGGCCAATGGCGGTCACCTCTTCATCGATGAAGCGGGTTTGGAAGCGCTCGGCCTGCTGGCGCATTTTATCGGTGAGGTCAAAGCCGGAAAGCGGCTCGGGAAAGCCGGGATAGTTCTCCACTTCGTCGGTCACGTTGATCTGGCCACCGATGATCCCTTTTTCAAACAGACCGGTCTTGAGTCCGCCGCGGGCCGCGTAGATGGCCGCGCTCAGCCCGGCGGGTCCGCCGCCGATTATCAATACATCGTAGTTCATTTAGTACCTCATTGGTGAAAATTCTCAGATATATACGTGTGTTTTGAACCGCCCTCCTCCGTCAAGAAAATTATCGGGGGCGGCCATCGCCGAAAAGAACTTGACCGAATAGGCGGAGGGAGGTTTTGTGGAAAAAAACACAAATTTGGGAGCAATGGAATGAGCTTGCCGGTTTTGATATGCGAGGCGGCGAAGGCGGGAAGGAAACGCCATTCAGATGCGGCCCCCAGAAGGGGACAGGCATGAATTACCGCGTTTCCGTGCTGCAGTATGAGCCGCGCCTGCTGGACCCGAGGGACAATCTGGAGCGGCTGACGCGGCTGCTGAGCGGATTGGAGACCGATCTGGTGGTGCTGCCGGAGCTTTGCGCCTCCGGATATGTGTTCCTCTCCCGCGAGGAAGTGGCCTCCGTAAGCGAGGAAGTGCCTTCCGGAGCGGCTTTTGGAACCTTCGGCAACTTGGCTCGGGAAAACAAGTTCAGCATCGTGTACGGCTTTGCCGAACGCAGCGGGGACAGGTTTTACAACTCCGCGGCCCTGATCAATCCTGACGGTAGTTACCACGTTTACCGGAAAACCCACCTCTTCAACCGCGAAAAACTCTTTTTCACCCCCGGCGACACCGGCCTCAACGTGTTTGCCGCCAAACAGGATGTGCGGGTGGGGATGATGGTCTGCTTCGACTGGCAGTTTCCCGAAGCGGCGCGGACCCTGGCCCTGAGAGGCGCGCAGATCATCTGCCATCCCTCGAACCTGGTTCTTCCCTGGTGCCAGCAGGCAATGATCACCAGAAGTTTGGAAAACCGGGTCTTTACCATCACCTCGAACCGCACCGGTGAGGAAAGCAATGGGGATGTAAGCCTCGATTTCACCGGCCAGAGCCAGATCCTGGGCACCAAGGGCGAGATCCTTGTCCGGATGAACGAGAGCGAAACCGGGGTGCGCACCTGCGAGATCGACCCGGACCTCGCTCTGGACAAGCAGGTGACGCCGCTGAACAATGCTTTCACTGACCGGCGCCCAGCCCTCTACGAACCATGAATGACGAACTGAAACAGGAAATGGAGCGGCTGCGGGCCGAGATCGAGCGCCACAACCTGCTTTACTACGAGCTGGCCAATCCCTCCATCAGCGATTACGACTACGACCAGCTGGTGCTGCGGCTGAAAGAGCTGGAAGCAAGGCTGGAAGGGGATGAGCGCGGCGAATCGCCCCTGGAGAGGGTGGGCAGCGACCTGCGGCCGGGAGCGGAGACCATTGCCCATCTGCAGAGGATGTACAGCCTGGAAAACAGCTATTCCGCCGAGGAACTGGAGCAGTGGTGCGCCAAACTGGCCTCCGAACTGGGTTTCTTTCCTGACCTGACCACAGAGCTCAAGATCGACGGCTTTTCCATCAACCTCTTTTACGAAGGCGGCGAGTTGCGCTACGCCACCACCCGGGGCGATGGAGTCACCGGCGAGGTTGTGACCACCAACATCCGCACCCTAAGCGCCATTCCAGACAGGATCCGGCACCTCTCCCCCATCGAGATCCGGGGTGAGATCTACATCCCGGTGGCTGATTTTTTGAAGCTCAACGAGGAACGCACCGCCAACGAGGAAAAGCTGTTCGCCAATCCCCGCAACGCCGCGGCCGGCTCCATCAAGCTCAAGGACCCCGGAGAGGTGAAAAAGCGCCATCTGAACGCCATCTTTTACAGCGTGGGCCACAGCCCGGGGCTGCCCGCGCAAAGGCAATCCGAACTGCTGGCCTGGCTGGCTGGGCTGGGATTTCCCACGGCAGGCCAGTTCAGGGTTTGCGCCAGTTATGCCGAGGTGAGGGAATTTTGCGATCGCTGGGAAAATGAGCGTTACAGCCTGCCCTACGAGATCGACGGAGTGGTGGTGAAGGTGGACGAACTGGCGCTGCAAAAGCGTTTGGGCTACACCGCTAAAAGCCCCAAATGGGCGGTGGCCTTCAAATTCAAACCGGAGGAAAAGGAAACCCGCCTGCTGGAGGTGCAATACCAGGTGGGACGCACCGGCGCGGTGACCCCGGTGGCCATTCTGGAGCCGGTTTACATCTCCGGCAGCACCGTCTCGCGCGCCACTTTGCACAACGAGGATGAGATCAAACGGCTGGACCTCCATCTGGGAGATGCCGTACGCATCATCAAATCCGGCGAGATCATTCCCAAGATCCTGGAAGCCGTAGCGGCCAATAGGCCTCCAAACGCCTTTCCGGTGGGCTTTCCCGACAACTGCCCGGTCTGCGCCAGCCGGCTCGAGCGGGACGAGGAAGGCGCCATCAGCTATTGCCCGAACGCTTCCTGCCCCGCCCAGTTGCAGCGCCGCATCGAGCACTTTGCCTCCCGCGACGCCATGGACATCGGCGGCCTGGGCGCCAGCCTGATCGCCAGAATGCTGGAGAAAGAAATGATCAGAGGGCTGGAGGACATCTTTCAGCTGGATTATGAGGCTCTCGCCCAGCTGGACCGCTTTGGCGCTAAATCCGCCGCCAACCTCAAAAACTCCATCGAGGCCAGTAAAACCAGGAATTTCGATCGGCTGCTCTTCGCCCTCGGCATCCGCTATGTGGGCTCCGTCACGGCGCGCCATCTGGCAGAGTATTTTGGCAATATCGACGCACTGCTGCGGGCCGGCGAGGACACCCTGGCCCAGGTGCCGGAAGTTGGGGCCAAGATCGCCCTCGCGCTCAAAGCCTGGTCCGGCAACCCCGCCAATCTGGAGCTGGTGCAAAAACTGCGTGCCCAGGGCCTGCGCTTCAGTTTCGAGCAGCGGCGCGAGTCGGAAAGCCTGGCCGGCAAGACCTTTCTGCTTACGGGCAGCCTGGAAAACCACGACCGCAAGGCCATGGAAGAAATCATCCGCAGCCACGGCGGCCGCATCGTGAGCGGCGTGAGCGCCGGCCTGGACTATCTGGTGGTGGGCGCCAAACCCGGCTCCAAACTGGCCAAGGCCCAGAAGATACCCTCCATCCAAATCATCAGTGAAAACGAACTCCTGGAGCTGATCGGCCGATGAAGATCCTCTCGCGCTACATTCTTCGGGAACATGTCGCGCCATTTTTCCTGTCGCTGCTGGTGGTCACCTTCGTGCTGCTGATCGACCGCGTGATCGATCTGCTGGACCTGATCATCGAGAAGAAGCTGGACGCCAACACGGTGCTGCAGCTCTTCGGGCTTTCCTTGCCCTACATGGTCGCGCTTTCCATCCCCATGGCCGTGCTGGTGGCCACCATCCTGGCTTTCGGGCGCATGACCGTGGACCGCGAAACCATTGCCATGAAATCCAGCGGCATCAATCTCTACCGCCTGCTGGGGCCGCTGATGCTCACAGCCCTGCTGCTCACCGGGGTGATGGCCTGGTTCAACCACTATTTTCTGCCCAACGCCAACCACAAGCTGAAGAACCTCACCGTCAAGATCGCCTACTACCGGCCCATGACCATCATCAAACCCAACGCCTTCACCACCCTCACGGATTACACCATCTTCGTGAAGGACAACCAGAACAACGAGCTGCGCGACGTGCTGATCTACGACCGCAGCCAGACCAAGCTGCCCCGCGTGATCATGGCCGAAACCGGCGAGGTGGTGCAGCTGGACAACGGCAACAGCCTCCAGATCATCCTCCACAGCGGCGAAATGCACGAACGCAACGAACGGGAACAGGGCAAATACCAGCTGCGGCGCTTCGAAACCTTTTCCGTGTATATCAGGGACCTGGCCACAAACCTGGATTTCGCGGACAGCGCTTACCGCAGCGACCGGGAAATGACCTATCCCCAGCTGATGGCGGGCATCCGGGCCAAATCGTCCGAGCTGGCGGACAAAGACAGGGAACTGGGCAACCTGTCCCGGCGCCTGCAAGAGCTGGAAGGCAGGCCCAAAGACTACGCCAGCGGCGTGGAACAGAGGCGCCTGGGCATCATGAAGACCCAGGCGGAGGACCAACAGAGGCAGATCAACGAAAACCTGCGCTCGCTGCAGGTGGAGTACCACAAGAAATTCGCCCTCTCCTTCGCCATCGTCATCTTTGTGCTGGTGGGCATCCCCCTGGGCCTGATGACCCGCACCAGCGGCATCGGCATGGCCTTTTCGGTGTCCAGCGTGATCTTCCTCATCTACTACGTGGCCCTCACCGGCGGAGAAGAGCTGGCGGACCGCGCCCTGATGAGCCCCTTCCTTTCCATGTGGCTCACCAACATCGTGTTCATTGTCCTGGGGGCCCTGCTCATCTTCCTTTCCCTGCGGGAAAAACACCTTGTCAACCTCAACCTGCTCAGCTGGCGGCTTTCCCACCGCAAGGTGAAGCTGCAAAACGCTCCCGACGAGCTGATCCACTGAGGCGAACATGCGCGTGCTCGACCGTTATTTGATCCGGGAATTCCTGAAGACCTATCTGATCGTCTTCCTCTCCTTCTCCGTGGTCTTCATCGTCATCGACGTGATCGACAACCTTGCCCCCCTCATGCGCAGCGGCGCCACGCTCCAGCTGGCCATCCTGTATTATCTGCTGCGCCTGCCCTATCTGATCGTGCTCACCTCTCCCGTCACAATGCTCATCACAGGGCTGTTCCTGATGAATTCCCTGGCCAGGCACAACGAAAGCGTGGCCATCCGCGCCGCCGGGGTTAGCGTCACCCGCGCGATGCTGCCCCTCTTTGCCCTGGGCCTGCTGATCAGCCTCGGAGTGGCGGTCTTTGGGGAATATGTGCTGCCCTGGGCGGAAAAAACGCGCAACTACGTTTACGACGTGAAGATCCAGGGCGCGCAGGCGGAGGACAACCTGCTCAAGGCCAGGGTGCACTATCAGGGCACTAAAAACGACTTTTACTATTTCGCCTTCTTCGATGGCTATCAAAACACCATCCGCGTGATCGACCTCACCAAGCTCGACCCCAAGGACAAAGAGATCGCCGAGCGGGTGACGGCCTCCTCCGCCGTTTGGCAGAAAGACCGCTGGCTGCTGCAGGATTGCGAGATCCGGCGCTTCGACAAAGGCAAACAGACCTACCACGCCTATTACCCCAGCACCACCCTGCCCCTGCTGGAGGTGAAGCCCGAGGATTTCGTGCGCATCACCAAAAAAACGCTCTCCCTCACCTTCCCCGAGCTGCGGGACTACATCGCCCGGCTGAACAAGATGGGCGAGCCCGCCAACCGCGAGACGGTGGACCTGCACATGAAGCTGGCCTTCCCCCTCACGAACCTGATCGTGATCTTCTTCTTCATCCCCGTGGCCACTTCCAACACCCGCTCCAAAAGCCGCGGCCTGGTGTTCCTGCTGGGCCTGGTGGTCTGCTTCCTCTACCTGATCATGGTGCGCGTGGTGCAAAGCCTGGGCTACAGCGGCGTCATCCCGCCCGTCTGGGCCGCCTGGCTGCCCAATTTGTTCTTCACTTTGCTGGGCCTGGCCTTCCTCCGCAAAGCCGAGATCTAAAAAAAACCTTGTAGAAAAACAGCCTCTGAAAATATTGGCTTTTCAAACCGAATTTTACCCATCATGGGAGGAGATAAATGCTCGACAGCCTTAGAAAAAACCAAAAAATGATCGTTTACATCGTGGCCGCGGCCTTCATCCTCAGCCTGGGTGCCGGCGGCATCTTCGGCGGGGAACAGCTGATGGAATCGTTCCGAGGAAAATACCTGGGCAAGGTGAACGGAACCACGATCAGCCCGCAGGAATTCAACGCCAAGGTCCAGGAAGTGGTCCAGCGCTATGAGAATCAGGGCCAGACCGTGGACGAGACCATGATGACCTATGTTTACAACACTGCCTGGCAGGAGCTTGTGGACAACGCCATCTGGCAGCAGCAGATCAAGAAACACAAGATCAAGGTTTCCGAAACCGAGATCAAGAACGCCATGGAAAACGAGATCCCGCCGGAACTGCAGCAAAACCCCAACCTGCAAACCAACGGCAGGTTCGACAAGAGCAAATACTTCGCGGCCCTGAACAACAACTACGAGCTCCGCGCCGCCATGTATCAGAGCATGCAGGAATATCTGCCCAAAAAGAAGCTGCAGGACAAGATCCGCAAAGAAGCCAAGATCACCGCCGACAGCCTCAAGGCCGAATACATCAAGGATTCGGACAGCGTAACCGGCAAGGCCGTCTGGTTCGATTTCAACCTGGCCGACAGCTCCGCGGTGAAGGTTACCGACGCCGAGGTGAAAAAATATTACGAAGCCAACAAGGACAAGGAATTCAAGAAAGGCCCCGCCTCGCGCCTCAAATACGTCACCATCCCCATCAAACCCTCCGACCAGGATTACAACGACGTGAAGCTGGAGATCGATGAGATCTACAACCGGCTGGTGCGCGACGCCCAGAATTTCGCCGACCTGGCCCTCGAATATTCCGAGGACCCCGGCTCTGCCGAAAGGGGCGGCTCCCTGGGCAGGTTCAAGCGCGGCCAGATGGTCCCCGAATTCGATAAGGTGGCCTTTGCCCTCAAGGCCGGCCAGATCTCCAAGCCCTTCAAAACCCAGTTCGGCTGGCACATCGTTCGCTGCGACACCATCTTCCCCGCCCCGGCCGGACAGGAAGAGCTTTCCGCCAGCCACATCCTCTTCAAGGTGAACACCACCGAATCCACCCGCAACGACCTGCGGGACCAGGCCAAAGACGCCGCCAAACTGATCTCCAAACAGGGCATCGACAAGGCGGCCAAAGCACTGAAGCTGGAAGTAACCACTTCGCGCTGGCTGGCCCACGACAATCCCCAGATGGAAGGTTTCGGCGAGCACGGAGGCCTCTACCAGTTCATGAAATCCAAAAAGGCCGGCAAGGTCTCCGATCCCTATCTGATGAAGATCAACGGCGAAGACAGCTATGTGATCGCCCAGATCACCGACAACAAGAAAGTCTATTACGAGGATTTCGCCGAGAAAAAACTCCAGATCAAATTCGACCTCGAGAAGCAGAAAAAGATCGCCCACGTGAAGGCCAAGGCCGAAAACTTCGTGAAGCGCGTGGCCAAGGAAAACTACCTCACCGCCGCCGTGCAGGAAGGCTGGAAAGTGATCGACCTGAAAGACCACAAAGCCAAATCCCGCCTGGCCGCTCCCGTGAACGCCCAGATGGACGATTTCGACAAAGCCGCCCTCGCCCTCAATTCCGGGGCCTGGTCAACCCTCATCACCACCAAGGAAGGCCCCTTCCTCATCCTGGCCGAAAGCCGCAACAAACCGAACCTGCAGGCCTTCGACAAAGCCAAGCAGGAAGAGCTCCGCGACAGGCTGGAAGAAGCCGCCTTCAACCGTTGGTTCCAGCAGCTCCGCAAGGATGCCAAGATAGTTGACAACAGGTATATATACGGTTATTAAAAGCCCATGAGCAAGTTGATGACCGGCGTTAGCGGGGTCCGGGGAGTCTTTGGCGACACCCTGGGCCCCGAAGTCGTTCTGCGCTACGCGGCACGCTTCGGAAGCTTCATTTCCCAAAATTCTCTCTCCCCCGCCCGCGGCTCCAAACCCAGGATCGTGGTGGGCAGGGATTCCCGCACCACCGGCGTGGCCATGCTGAACTCTGTGACGGCCGCCCTGCTCAGCGTGGGCTGCGACGTTATCGACCTGGGCATCGTGGCCACCCCCACCGTGCTTTTGAATGTGCTGAAACACTCCGCCCAAGGCGGGATCAGCATCACCGCCTCCCACAACCCCCCTCAGTGGAACGCCCTCAAATTCGTGGACGGCGACGGCATGTTCCTGGCCGCCGAAAAAGCCGCCGCTTTCCTGAGCTCGGTGGCGGAACCTGTGGCTTGGAACGGCTGGCAGGACATGGGCCTGCTGAGCGGGGACACGCAGGGCACCGCCCATCACCTGGACAAGGTTTTGGGCATTCCCTGGCTGGATCTGGACCGGATCCGCGCCCGCAAATTCAAGGTTGTCATCGATTCCGTGAACGGAGCCGGCGGCCTCATTTCGCCCCTGCTGCTCAAAGCCCTGGGCTGCGAGGTCATCGCCATCAATTCCGCCCCCACCGGCGTTTTCGCCCATCCCGCCGAACCCCTGAACGCGAACCTGGCCCAGCTCGAGGAAGAGGTTCGCAAAAACAGGGCCGACCTCGGCTTCGCCACCGATCCCGACGTGGACCGCCTGTCCATCGTGGACGAACATGGCGCTTGCATCGGTGAGGAATACTCCGTGGCCCTCGCGGAACTCTTCATCCTGCCCAAAAACCCCGGCCCCATCGTTGTCAACCTTTCCTCCTCCATGCTTTCAGACCACATTGCCACCCGTTTCGGAGTGCAGGTCCACCGCGCCAAAGTGGGCGAGATCAACGTGGGCAAGCTCATGCGGGAACTGAAGTCCCCCGTGGGCGGCGAAGGCAACGGCGGCATCATCTGCCCCGAAGTGAACTACACCCGCGACGCCGTCGCCGGCATGGCCCTCATCCTCGGTTTGCTGGCCGAAAGCGGCAAAACCGTTTCCCAAATGGTGGATGATCTGCCCCGCTTCTACTTTGCCAAAGGCAGGCTTGAACTGCCGCCTGAACGCATGGACGCGGCCATGGCCAGCCTCCCCGGCCTTTTGGCAGCCTACGAACTCGACCAGCGCGACGGCGTCAAAGCCACCGCCCCGGACCACTGGATCCACGTGCGCAAAAGCGGCACCGAACCCATCATCCGGATCTACGTGGAAAGCCCCTCCCTGGAACGCTCCACCCAACTCTGCCAGGACCTCATCGCCAAACTCAGCGTTTAATAAGTTACTCCCGGCCGGGGATCCTTTCCCAAACCAAGCCCAACCCACGCGTCATTCAAAAAAACCATACTGGAGTCGAACCTTGCTCGAGTTAAGCGAGTCACGAGCATCGACTGCAGCAGAACATCCCCCTCCCTTCCCTAAACCCACGTCATTCCGGACGCAGGTGCTTCAGCGCCGGAGATCCGTCGGGGGCCCCAGTCGCTGGCGCGACTACCCCGGAATGACACTCTGGGACTTGGTGGGGGATGGTTTCTGGATTCGATTCACCCCACCGGCCAACAAGTTGTCCGGCGAGGACCCCGACGGGTGAAGACCGGAATGACGTGCGTTTGCGGCGTGGCGGAGGATGTTTAAATCCGTAAATCCGTGCAATCCGTGAATCCGTATGAAAATGCGAGTACCTAGCCGGAACATTGCCCCGCCTGCTGGGCCGGAACATCACCCTGCCTGCCCGGCCGCGGACTTTTTCATTGACAGAAGGCAGGCGTGGAAAGAAGAGGATACCAGTGTGGAAGCGCCGTAAGCGCTTCTCACGGCTACAAACACCAGGGAAGGCCACAATGCCAAAAAGCAAAACCCAGATAAGGCGCAGGATCGTTCAGACAGCCAGTTTGGCGCTGGCGCTGGGGTTTCTCGCGCTGGTGGTTTGGGGTGGAAAACACAGCATCCATGAGGCCTGCCCCTACGCGCTGGTCTGTTTCGGGCTCAGCGGGGGAACCTTTTTACGGCTGGGCGGCTGGGCGATGGCGGGGGCCATCGTTTTCGGCTTTGCCGTGCTGGTTTACACCATGTTTCAGGGACGCCAGTTCTGCGCCTGGCTGTGTCCGCTGGGAACAGCGCAGGAACTGCTGTATTCCCTGCGGGGAAAACGCCACCGGATGAAGCACAGAACCCCTTTTTACGCGGAACGCCGGCTGGCCTGGCTGAAATATCCGATCCTGCTGGTGACCGCAGCCCTCACGCTGCTGGGCCTGAATTATCTCTTCATCCGGCTCTGTCCCTTTTACTCGCTTTCCCTGCTGCCGAAGCTGATCGCCCCGGGCCTGGCCGTTTTGGGCGCGGTGCTTCTGAGATCCCTCTTCGGAGAGCGGGAATGGTGCCGCTTTCTCTGTCCCTACGCCGCTTTGATGAATGTTTTCCAGTGGCTGGGGGAAGCGGTGGGGATCCGGCGCAAAAAGATCAGGAGAAACCTGGAACGCTGCACCGACTGCGGTTTGTGCTCGCTGAACTGCCCCATGAACATCAACATCGCCGCACAGGAATACGTGCAGGACCGCAATTGCATCCACTGCGGCATCTGCGCCGAGAGCTGCCCCAAACCCGGCACCTGCTGCGAGGAGCGCGAATGAAAAACATTGCCGTGATCATCATCACCAGCCTGCTTGTGGCCGTGATCGCCCTGCAGATCCTGGCCGCGTTGAACATCTTTCCCCGGCAGGAGCAGGTGGAGGTCTGCCCTGTGGACGCCATTTCCATGCAGGGCGGAAAAGCAGTGATAGACAGGAAAAAATGCATCGGCTGCCGGCGCTGCGTGGCGGGGATCTGCCCTCCCGTGGAAATTGTGCGGGATACGGTCTTCGTTTCTGCTGCTCCCGCGGCCACCCTGAAAACCGAAAAACAACCTTCAGCCCCGCCCGCTGCCAAACCCGCAAAAGCCCCCCTAGAGTCAAGCACTCCCAACCAGACTGGATACCGGGTGAACGCTGAAAAGTGCATCGGCTGCGGCCTCTGCACCATCTATTGCCCCACCGGCGCGATCAAGATGGTGAACGACAAGGCGGTGATCGACCCCGCCAAATGCATCAACTGCGGCCTCTGCAAAAACGGCAACAACGCGGAATTCAAGGGTTGCCCGGTGAAAGCCATCTCCGGGCCGTGAACAGGCAACCAGAACCACTCATCCACCTGCCCCGAACGCGCGTCATTCCGGACCCGACTGCGTCGTCCCGGAATGACGGAACGTTGTTAGATAAGGGAGTGGCCTTCCGGGCTTTCCGAAATAAAAAAGACAAACCCCTGCGGGGTTTCGCAAACGGGGACGTTTGCGGCTCCTGTAACGCGGCGGACGTTTGCAGCTCCTGTAACACGGCGGACGTTTGCGGCTCCTGTGCCCCCAGTTCAGATTGCAGTTGACCAAAACCGCCCCCCCAATAAAATGAGAAAAAACAAAATACAAACATGGAGGAAATCATGAGAAAGACCGTTGTGGTAAGTGCCAAACGGACTCCCATCGGAAGTTTCGGAGGAGTGTTCAAGGACGTGTCGGCAGTGGAATTGGGCGTGGCCGTGATGAAAGCCATCTTCGCGGAAACCGGCCTGATCGGCGAGCAGATCGACGAGGTGATCCTCGGCAACGTTTGCGGCGCCGGGCACGGACAGAACATCGCCCGCCAGGTGGCCATCAAAAGCGGCGTGCCGGACCATACACCAGCCTATACCGTGAACAAGGTTTGCGGCTCGGGCATGAAAAGCGTCACCCTGGGCGCGCTGATGATCGGCGCCGGTGAAGCGGACATCGTGGTGGCCGGCGGCACCGAAAACATGAGCCAGATCCCCTATGTGTCGATGGACACCCGCTGGGGCGGCAAAATGGGCGACAAAACCCTCACCGACCTGATGATCCGCGACGGTTTGAGCGACATTTTCAACAACTTCCACATGGGCGTGACGGCGGAAAACCTGGCCGAAAAATACCAGATCAGCCGCGAAGAACAGGACCTCTTCTCCACGGCCAGCCAGAACAAAACCGAGATCGCCATCAACACAGGCCGCTTCCGGGATGAGATCGTGCCGATCATCATTCCCCAGCGCAAAGGCGATCCCCTGGTGATCGACACCGACGAATTCCCCCGCAAAGGTGTCACCGTTGAAGCCCTGGCCAAGCTGCGTCCCGCCTTCAAGGCCGACGGCAGCGTGACCGCCGGCAACTCCTCCGGGATCAACGACGGCGCGGCCCTGCTGCTGCTGATGAGCGAAGAGAAAGCCCGGGAACTGGATCTGCCCATCCTCGCCACCCTGGTTGGCAACGCCTCCGGGGGCGTGGACCCCGCCATCATGGGCTACGGCCCGGTGCCGGCGATCAAAAAGCTGCTGGCCAATACCGGCTGGAACCTAAAAGACATCGAACTGGCCGAGCTAAACGAAGCCTTCGCCGCGCAATCCCTGGCCGTGTTCAAAGGCCTGGAACTGGAAGGCGTGGGCAAACTCGATCTGGCCAAGGTGAACGTGAACGGCGGCGCCATCGCGCTGGGCCATCCCATCGGCTCCAGCGGCGCCCGCATCATCGTCACCCTGCTGCACGAGATGCGCAAACGCGAGCTCAGCAAAGGCCTGGCCGCGCTCTGCATCGGCGGCGGCATGGGCATCGCCTCCCTCTGGGAAAGGGGAAACTGACATGGCCGGCAAGCTGAAACTGGACAAAAGCATGGCCCTCTACGCCGAGGCGCAAACCCTGGTGCCCGGAGGCGTGGCCGGCATCCGCAGACCCTACAACTTCGTTGAGGGCGAATACCCCATCTTCTTCGACGAGGGCAAAGGCGGACGCATCCGCGACGTGGACGGCAACGAATACATCGACTACCTCTGCGCCTACGGCCCCATCATCATCGGCTACCGCGAGGAAGAGATCGACAACGCGGTGATCGAACAGATCAAAAACAAAGGCTTCTGCTTCTCGCTCACCCAGGCCACCCAAAACCTGCTGGTGCGCAAGCTGCAAGAAGTGATCCCCTGCTGCGACATGGCCGCGATCGTGAAGACCGGCAGCGACGCCACCACCATCGCCATCCGCGTGGCCAGGGCCCACACCGGCAAGCTGAAAGTGGCCCGCTGCGGCTACCACGGCTGGCACGACTGGTGCGTGGAAGTGAAAGGCGGCATCCCGCCAAAATTCTATGAAGACATCATCGAATTCCACTACAACGACCTCGACCAGCTGGAAGACATCCTGAAAGCCAACGCCAACGACATGGCCGCGATCATCGTGACCCCGGTGGGCCATCCCCTGGGGGCGGAAGTGCAGATGCCCAAGCCGGGTTATCTGGAAGGCGTGCGCAGGCTGGCCGACCAGTATGGCTGCGTGCTGATCTTCGACGAGATCCGCAGCGGCTTCCGCTGTTCCCTGGGCGGCGCGCAGGAATATTTCGGCGTAACGCCGGACCTGGCCACCTTCGGCAAGGCGATGGCCAACGGCTATCCGATCGCCGCGCTGGTGGGCAAACGCGAGATCATGGGCGTCCTCAGCAAAGAGGTCTTCCTCTCCTCCACCTTCTTCCCCAATTCCGACGCCCAGGTGGCGGCCCTGAAAACCATCGAGATCCTCCAGCGCGATCAGGTGCTGGACGCGGTGGCCGCCAAGGGCAGGAAGTTCGGCGAGGATGTGGAGAAAGTGTTGGCGGAATCAGGCATTCCGGCCCGCTTCTCCGGTTCGCCCTGGATGCCCTTCATCACCTTCCCCAAGGACGCCACCGGCCTCTATAAAAAGCTGCGGGTGGAATTCTACACCCAGCTCATCCGCCGGGGCGTGTTCCTGCAACCCTACCATCACGGCTACATCTGCCACCGCCACACCGACGCGGACCTGGCCTTCACGGTGCAGGCCATCAAAGAATCGCTGGCCGAGCTGAACAAGCTGGCCTGACCATAAAACACCGCCTGCCGGGATTGGCCCCCAAAGCCAGCCCCGGCGGGCCAAACTTCACCGAGGACCAATGGCAAAATACATTTTCGTGATGGGCGGCGTGCTATCCTCACTGGGCAAGGGCATCGCCACCGCGTCGATAGGTTTGTTGCTCAAATCCATGGGCTACCGCGTGGTGACCCAAAAATTCGATCCCTACCTGAACGTTGACCCCGGCACGATGAGCCCCTTCCAGCACGGAGAGGTGTTCGTTACCGACGACGGCGCCGAGACCGACCTCGACCTCGGCCACTATGAGCGCTTTGTGGATGAGGCGCTCACCCGCCGCTCCAGCTGTTCCGCCGGCCAGATCTACGAAACGGTGCTCCAAAACGAAAGGAAGGGCGTGTATCTGGGCAAGACGGTGCAGGTGATCCCGCACGTGACGGACGAGATCAAGCGCCGGATCAAAGAGCTGGACGCCGATTACGACATCATCATCACCGAGATCGGCGGCACCGTCGGCGACATCGAAAGCCTGCCCTTTCTGGAGGCCGTGCGCCAGCTGCGGCTGGACCTTGGCCTGCAAAACACCCTCTACGTGATGCTCACCTATATCCCTTACATCCACGCCGCGGGCGAGCTGAAGACCAAGCCCTCCCAACACAGCGCCTACAAACTCCGCGAGATCGGCATCCAGCCGGAAATCCTGCTCTGCCGCTCGGAAAAACCCTTTGAAAACGAGATCTACGACAAAATCGCCCTCTTCACCAACGTTCCCCGCGCCAACGTGATCAACGCCATCGACGTGAAAAGCGTTTACGAATGCCCCATCACCTTCAAGAATGCCGATCTGCACAAGATCATCTGCCGCCACTTCGGATTGGACTGCAAGCCCCTGCGCCTGCGCGAATGGAACAGATTCCTGCAAAACAGCACCAGTTGGGAACACAAGGTCACCATCGCCGTCTGCGGCAAATACGTGAAGCACCAGGACGCCTACAAAAGCGTGGAGGAAGCACTGTTTCACGCCGCGGCCTTTCACCGCATGAAGCTGCAGGTGAAGTGGGTGGATTCAGAGCAGAAATTCAAGCCCTCCTCCCTGGCGAAAATACTCAAAGACGCGGACGGGATCCTGATCCCCGGAGGATTTGGGGTGCGGGGGATCGAGGGCAAGATCGCTATCGCCGAGTACGCGCGCACGCGCAATATCCCCTTCCTGGGCATTTGCCTGGGCATGCAGGTGGCCGTGATCGAATTTGCCCGCCACGTTTGCCACCTCAAAGACGCCAACAGCACGGAATTCATCGCGGACACGCCCCACCCGGTGATCCACCTGATGGAAGACCAGCTCTACCAGAAGATGGTGGGCGGCACCATGCGCCTGGGGGCCTTTCCCTGCAAGCTGGAGCCGGGGTCGCTGGCCAGAAAGGTGTACGGCAGTGCCAAGATCAGCGAAAGACACCGCCACCGCTTTGAATTCAACAACGCCTACCGGGACAAGCTAACCGCCAAAGGCATGAAGTTGAGCGGCTTTTCGCCCGACGGACTGCTGGTGGAGATAGTGGAGCTGCCCGAGAAGGATTTTTACCTCGGCGTGCAGTTCCATCCGGAATTCAAATCGCGTCCGAACAAGGCCCATCCCCTCTTCCGGGATTTTTTCCGCGCCGCCCACCTCTTTTCTTCCGGCAGGTCCAAACAATAGACCGGTAAAGACTTCCGCCTCAACTGTGTAATTATTTCCACAAATCTGTGGCAATTTGGACATATTATGCCTTGACCCGCTGCCCGGCATTCACAAGGATGGCCTTGGTTAAATATATTATGGATCCCAGGCTTGGCTTGGGAAATGGTTTGTTTGTTTATGCGCGAATTGCTGCCTCCGCCCCTGGCCCGAACCCGCGGCATCTGGTTCATGGCATGGCTGGCCGCCCTCCTGTTGCTGTTGTCAGCCTGTGGGGAGCGTGATGGCGGCGCGGAGGGCAGCGGCAAAACCCTGCCCCAGGCTGAGACGGAGCGGCCCACGGAGCTTTTCAAGCTGCGATACCGGCTGAAATGGCTGCATCAGGCCCAGTTCGCCGGGGCCTACATGGCCAAAGAAAAAGGTTTTTACCAGGACCGGGGGCTGGATGTGGAGATCCTGCCCGGCGGGGGCGACCATCCGCCATATCAGTCGCTGATGGAAGGTTCCACCGACATATCCAACTTCAACCTGATCACCGCCCTCAAGTATTATGACCCCCAAAATCCCATCGTGATGCTGGCCCAGACTTCACAGAAAAACTCCACCCTGCTGGTGGGGAAAAAGAGCTCCGGGATCAGGTCGATAGGAGATCTGCGGGGCAAAAAGATCGGCGTCTGGAGGGACGAGGGCGGCGACCACACCCGCTTCTTTCTGGAAAGCCTGAACCTGGACATCAGAGCGATACCCCTCGACTGGTCTGTGAATCTGCTGCTGGAAGATGCCGTGGACATGATGAACGCCATGACCTACAACGAGTATCACCGCGTGCTGATGTCCGGCCTGGACGAGGATGACCTGGTCGTCTTCGATCTGGCGGACTACAGCTTCGATCTGGTGGACGACGGCATCTACACCACCCAGGCCTTTTTCGACCGACACCCCCGCCAATGCCGCGATTTCACTGCCGCCACCCTCGCCGGCTGGAACTACGCCTTGCAGCATCCCCAGGAAACCCTGGCTGTGGTGCTGCGTTACCTGCGGGAGAGCCACCTGCCCGCCAATCCGGAACATCAGGCCTGGATGCTGGACCACATGCGCTCCCGCGTGCTGGAAGATCCCTCCCGGCTTGGTTTCCTCGATCCCCAGGACTTTGAGCTGGCAACCCGCATCCTGATGGAGCGCGGCATCATCACAAAAGCAGTGGATTACCAAACTTTCTACCCCCATGATCACCAGTAAGAAAACCAGACCCCTGGGGCGCCAGCTCATCTCCTTCATGTTCGTCTTCATGGTGATGCTGTTTTTGCTCACCATTCTCATCACCCGCCACTTGGTTTACAACGTGATGCGCAGCAGCGCCGAAGAAAGCATCAGCAACCTCACCGAGGCCAACGTGCAGATGATCGACAAGAACCTGGCCAACATCATGACCATCGCCCAGGAACTGAGAACGGTGATCAACAACGACATCTACAACCAAGGCCAGCTGGAGCACCACATCCATCACCTGCTGATCGACAGCCCCAGGCTGATCTCGGTTTGCCTGGCCTACGACAGCCCCTCCCCCAAACGCACCCAGACCTTCCTGCTGGAAAACCAGCAGATCCGCAGCATCCCCACGCAAGACAGTGATTACCTTTACAAGGACTGGTTCCAGATCCCCTGGCTGTCGCAGCGGCCCTGGTGGAGTGATCCCTGGTTCGACAGCCTGGGTTCCGGCGAGGGGGTTTGCTCCTATTCCCTGCCGCTCACCATCAAAGGCCAATATCGGGGCATCATCAGGCTGGACACCCCGATGGAAACCCTGCGCCGCATCGTGCAACCCATCCGGGTGAAAAAGACCGGCTATGCCTTCCTGATCTCCAGCAACGGCACCATCGTGGCCCATCCCAGCGATTCCCTGGCCATGAATTACACCGTGTTTGACCTCGCCAACCGTTATGACCGCCAGGACCTTCGCCGCACCAGCAAAAACGCCGTGAGCGGCCAGAGCGGATTCGAGCGCGTCCGCATGGATGAGCCCAACAGGGATACCTGGGTCGCCTTCCGGCCCCTGCCTTCCAATCACTGGAGCATGGTGGTGGTGGTGCCGAACCATGAGGTTTTTGCCGATCTGCGCTATCTCACCATCATCTTCACCATCGCTTCCGTGATGGCCTTTCTGATCCTGGCCGGCACCATCTGGTACCGCACCCACGCCCTGAACCAACCCCTCACGGAACTGGTGGAGGCCATCAAACTGGCCGGGGAAGGTGATCTGCAGCCCGGCCCGGAGATCGCTTCGAATACCTACGAGATCCAGGTGATCGCCGAAAACTTCGCGAAAATGAAGGGCTCCCTCACCGGCTATATCAACAACCTCCAGCAGGTGACCGAGGAAAAGAACAGCATCATGGCCGAAGTTACCTTCGCGTCTGCCATCCAGCGCAACCTCATTCCTAAAAATTCAGACCTCTCCAAGCTCCCGCCCAACCTTAAAACCTTTGGCATCCTGGAACCCGCGGGGGTGATCGGCGGCGACCTCTACGATTATTTCCTCAAGGATGACGGGAACTTCCTCTTCGCCATCGCCGACGTGATCGGAAAAGGCGTGGCCGCCTCCATGACCATGACCATGATGACCACCCTGCTGCGCTCGGTTTCGCCCGTAAAAGACAGTCCGGAGGAAATCCTCCACACCCTGAACACCTTTTTGGTGGGCAACAACCTGGAATCCGACTTTGTGACCATGATCCTCGGGATCATCGATCTCAACAGCGGCAGCTGCGTGTTTTCAAATGCCGGCCACGTGCCCCTCTACCAGCTTTCCGCGCAGGGAGGGTTCCGCAGATTTGCCGCCACCCACTCCACCGCGCTGGGCTTTTTTGACAATATCAAGTTCACTTCCGAGCTTCTGCAGCTCGCTCCGGGTGACAAGATCCTCGTTTTCACCGACGGCGTGACCGAAGCCGTGAACGCCTCTGACAACCTCTTCGGCACTGCCGGGCTGGAAAAAGTGTTGCGCGGCATCGACGGCACTCCTCCTGAAGGGACCGTTCAGGCCGTGATCAGCGCTGTCAACGCTTTCGCCGATCCCCAAAAAAGCCGTGACGACACCACCATCCTGGTGATCGAATATCTGGGTCCGCTGAAAAGCTGACTCCGCCCTTTACCCTCTCACCTTCGCCCCCTGTCCGCCGCCCGCCCAGTTCCCGCATCCCAGGCGGGAAGTCCGCGGGAGGTCCCCTCAATCGGTAAGGCAGGCCTCAATGGAAGTTCTCAGATGGCTGGCGAGGGCGATCTTGTCGGCATAGATGGGATCGTCGGGCTTCACAGGCGGCAGAAGGGTGAAATTCACTTTGGCGGCGTGGATGTTGCCGTCGATCTCCATCATGCGCCAGGTGCCGTCGAGGGCGAAGGGCACAATGGTGGCGCCGGCCATCTGCGCGAGTTTGAGGCTGCCCAGATGGAATTCGCCCACCTTGCCCCGTTCCGCGCGGAGGCCTTCGGGGAAGATGACCATGGGCTGGCCTTCCTTCATCACCTGGGAGGCCGCCTGGAAAACGGTGATGGCCTGGCGGGCGTTGTCGCGGTCCAGAAAGAAGCTCGGCAGCTGGATCATCCACTGCTTGAGCACCGGCACCTTGGCCAGTTCCTGCTTGGCAATGAAGCCCATGGGGCAGCCCGCGAAGCCGACCAGGGTGGGAATGTCGAAGTAGCTTTGGTGGTTGCCGATGAAACAGATTGGTCCACCTGAGGGGATGTTCTCACGGCCGGAAACCTTCACCCGGGTGCCGGTGCTGACCACGGTGAACCAGCCCCAGGCCCTGGCCACCCACCAGCTGTGAACGCGGTGGCGGCTGCTGGAAACGAAAAGTTTGGCGAGCAGGTGCAAGGGCAGGATGATGAGCAGGATCAGCATCACGATGATGAAGAGGGCTTTCCAGAGAAGGCTGGTGATTGTGTTGATCATGGTTTTTCCTTGGTCAATCGAAATTTGTCCATTCCGTCCAGATCTCGTGCAGGGAGGTGATCCAGCCTCCTTTGTCGGTGGCATGGCGCAGCGTGCTCCAGTAAACCCCGGCCCAGAGGGGGAAATCGATGGGGTCGAAAGTCACGTTGTGCCAGAGCAGGGACAAGTGGGACTGATACCTGTCCGCCATGTCGATCAAGCGGCGCAGGGTGACCCCGGCCGCCAGCGGGTTCATGTTCATGGCTTTTTTGGAGTGGAGCGTGGTGTCCATCACGATGAGAGGTATCTCCAGCACGCGGAAAGGCCGGTTCTCCTCGATGTTGAAGGGATGGAAGGGGAAGGAGATGCCGGCGCGGAAACCGATGTTTTCCCAGTAGCCGAGGGTGGAATCGTAGAGGATGCCGGCGTTCTCGAGGATGCGGAAACTCTTTTGATAATCGAAATGGAGATAGTGGGAACGGTATCCCCGCACCTTAAATCCCGAGCGGACCAGCCGGTCCATCTCGGCGCGGAGGACATCCTCGTTGAATGCAGATTCGGGGCTGCCGTGCAATCCCACTTCTTCGCCGGCCAGCAATTCCTTCAGCCGCCTCAGCACCTTGGGGTTGGAGATATAGTTCTGCCGCTTGTCCTCAAAATCGTCCTTGCCAAAGAGAAACCAGGTGGCCTTTACGCCCAGGTTCCTTTCCTTTTGAACGATCCAGCGGATCTGGCGGCGGGGATTGTGGATCAGGTTTTTGTGCAGGGTGTGGCCGAGGATCTTGAAAGTGGCTGTGATGGGGCGTTTGAACCAGGTGCGGAGGTTGTATTTGAGGGTGTCCGCCTGCTGGGTGCCGGCCCAGTAGTTCCAGTAGTCCACGTCGTGGGATAGCGAGATGCAAAAACGGCTGTCCTCGTTCCAAACGATCTCACGGATGAATTGGGGCAGGGCCCGTTCCATGGCGTAGAGCAGCATCTGGCAATAGACGTCGACCACCGGGATGTCCGTGAAATCCCAGCGGTACTGCAGCGATTCCCGGTAATCCACGCGTCCGCGCTGTTCGCCATGGCGGCTGAGGATGTATTCGTGCCAGCAGGTGAGGAAATAGAAGGCGCTGGCCACGATGTCCTTGCGGAAGGACATGGTTTGCGACCCAATGGCAAAGATCGCGCCGGGCTGGGAGAAGAGGAAGGGTATGTATTCCTTCTGATAGAGGCAGAAATCCACCCGGTCCAGGGGATAGAGCTCCAGCTGGCTGAAGAATTCGGGGGTGGCGGGATCGAAGTGGATCTTCACCGGATAGGAGCGTTCGCGGTCCGGCCCGTAATAGAGGTGGACCCCTTCGATCCGCTCTCCGTAAGCGAATTGGGGATGCAGACGCAGGATGTTGCAGAACGTCCTCAGCACGAACTCGGCCTTGGGAATGAAATCCCGCGGCAGATCGAGCAGAATGAGGATGTTCGGAAAGCGGTCCATCAGCTTTGGGCGGGTTTGCGGGCCTTGAGGCCGGGTTTGGCCAGCAACACCATATCCAGCACTTCCTTCACGTTTTCCACCCAGGTGATCTTTATCCCGGCCAGAATATCCGGGGTGAAATCGCTGATGGTTTCCTCGTTTTCACGCGGGAGAATGAGCTGGGTGATGCCGGCGCGTTTGGCGGCCAGCATCTTTTCCTTGAGGCCGCCGATGCCCAGGACCTTGCCGGTGAGGGTTATCTCGCCGGTCATGGCCAGGTCGTGCTTCACCTTGCGCCCCGTGAACAGGGAAGCCAGCGCGGTGGTGAGGGTGATCCCGGCTGAAGGGCCATCCTTGGGCACGGCGCCAGAGGGGAAATGGATGTGAATGTCGAATTTTTCCAGTTCGCGGGGATCGATGCCGTATTTCTGATGATTCGCCTTCAGATGGCTGAGGGCGATCCGGGCCGATTCCTTCATCACTTCGCCCAGCAGGCCGGTGAGGATGATGGCGCCCTTGCCGGGCATGCGGGTGGTTTCGCAAAAGAGGATCTCGCCGCCGTAACTGGTCCAGGCAAGCCCGGTGGCGATGCCCACCTCGGGTTTGCGGTTGGCCAGTTCCAGAGTGTATTTGCGGGGACCCAGGTAATCCTTGATGCCGGCGGCATCGATCACCCGGTCGCGGATGTCGTCTCCGGCCACTTCGCGGGCGATCTTGCGGTAGATGGAACCGATCCGCCTTTGCAGATTGCGCACCCCCGCTTCACGCACGTAATAGCGGATAAGCTCCTGCAGCGCGGATTTGCGGAATGTTATCCTGTGCTCCTTCAGACCGTTGGCGTCCTTTTCCTTGGGGATCAGGTAATGGCGCGCGATCTGCACTTTGTCATTCTCCAGATAGCTGGTGAACTCGATGATCTCCATCCTGTCGCGCAGGGCGGGAGGAATGGTGTCCAGCGAATTGGCGGTGGTGATGAACATCACCTCGGAAAGGTCGAAAGGCAGGTTCAGATAGTTGTCCACAAAGCTGTGATTCTGTTCGGGATCGAGCACTTCCAGCAGGGCGGAGGCGGGGTCGCCGCGGAAATCGCGGCCCAGCTTGTCGATCTCGTCCAGCATGAACACGGGGTTGGCCGTACCCTGGCGCTTGATCTCCATCAGGATCTTGCCGGGCATGGCGCCAATGTAGGTGCGGCGATGCCCGCGGATCTCAGCTTCGTCATGGATGCCGCCCAGGGACATGCGGATGAACTTGCGCTTGAGGGCCCGGGCGACGGATTGCCCGATCGAGGTTTTGCCGGTGCCGGGGGGGCCCACGAAACAGAGGATCGGGCCTTTGAGGCTGCCCTTCAGCTTTTTTACGGCAATGTATTCCAACACCCGTTCCTTGGGCTTGGCCAGGCCATAATGGTCTTGGGTGAGGATCCTGTCGATCCTGGCCAGGTCCAGCCTGTCCTTGCTGTAGGTGGTCCAGGGCATGTTCACGATCCAGTCCAGATAGTTGCGCAGCACGGCGTATTCGCTGGCGGCTGGCTGCATGGTGGCCAGGCGGTCCAGCTCCTCGTAGGCCACCTCCTCCACATAATCCGGCAGCTTGTTTTTTTCGATGAGCTCTTTCCACTTGAGGACCTCTTTGCTCACCTCGTCGCTTTCGCCCAGTTCCTTGCGGATGGCGTCCATCTGCTCACGCAGGTAGTAGCGGCGCTGGTCTTCGCTCATTTCCAGCTGGATGTTGCTGCGGATGGTGTTTTCCAGCCGCATCTGGCGGATCATCTCGGCCAGGCAGTTGTTCAGGTGTTTAAAGCGTTTTTTCAGGTCGATGGTTTCCAGGATGATCTGGCGGTCCTCGATCTGCAGGTCCAGGTTTCCCGCTATGATATCGGCCACGCGGCCGGATTGCTTGATGTTGCTGAGCCCGGCGATCATCTCGTTGTTCAGGATGGTGCTCTCGGAGGCGATCTTTTCCATCAGCTCGATGGCGATAGTGCGGAAAGCATGGATCTCGGTGTCCTCAACCGTTTGCTCGTGCAGGGTTTCCACATCCACCATGATGAAGGGTTCACGCTGCACGGTGCGTTGCAGGCGGATGCGGGATGTTCCCTGCAGAAGCAGGCTTATCGAGCCGTCCTGGTTGCGCAGCATGCGCAGAATGGATACGGCTGTGCCGATCTCGTTCAGGCCGATGTCGCTGGGACCGGTTTTTTCCCGGTCCAGGAAAAAGGCCATGGTTTTATCGTGAGCCAAGGCGTGGTCGATCACCAGCCTGGATTCCTCGTCGGTAACCACCAGCGGCATCAGCAGGTGCGGAAACATCACCACGTTGTTGATGTGCAGCACCGGCAGGGTTCTGGGGATCCGGTTGTTTTGTTCTTCCATGTTGCGCTCCTGATCAATCATTGGTGGAAGCATACCCGGCGGCAGGTGTGGTTTTCAAGGCCGGGATACACAGACAATATAACTCCGCCGGCGCCTCAGGCCAAGATCAGGTAGAGGACCATGTTCATGATCCCAAAGACCAGGTTGATGCCTCCCACAATTTTTAGCAGGGGCACGTAGAGATATTGGCGGAAGTACTTGTAGAAAAATTCCAGTTTGAACTGCTCGTCATAATCGTCGATGCGGTGTTCCACCCGCCACTGCTCCAGCAAGTGGGGCACGGTTTTGCGCAGGATCTTGTCGGCAAGGCCGCGCACGGCGTTGGAAACCGCGTTGCGGAGCTTTTCCTTCAATCCTCCGGGCAGCAGCGGCCAGTCGTCCACGAAGGCGGTTTGCTCCCACACCTTCTGCCGCACCTGCTCTTCCAGGGTGTAAAGGTATCCGGAACTGGCAGCGGGGTCGCCGGCTTGCTCCAGATAATCGTGCAACAGGTCGCGGGCTTTGTTGAACAACCAGTCCCGTTTGCGGACCAGAAAGCCCGGCGTGAGGGGATTTCGAAGTCCAAAGATCTTGCGCTGGGTGGGATTGAACAGAAACCACTTGGCAAAATAGACCAGCAGCAGGCCAACACCGACGTTGAGCACTATGAACAGCAAAGATTTTAGAAACAGCATCGGACCTCCTCAGTCCAGAGACGCAAAAAATCTTGGTTTAAACATGGTTCAGGATATGCCCCATCTTGTTCTTCTTGGTTTGCAGATACTCCAGGTTGGTTTCGCGGGCGGGGATCTCGATCGGCACCCGCTGGGTGATCTGCAGTCCGTATCCCTGCAGACCAACGATCTTCTTGGGGTTGTTGGTGAGCAGGCGGATCTTTTTCAGGCCAAGGTCCTTGAGGATCTGCGCGCCGATCCCGTAATCGCGCAGGTCGGCGGGAAAACCGAGGTCCAGATTGGCTTCCACGGTATCCAAGCCCTCGTCTTGAAGATGGTAAGCCCGCAGCTTGTTCACCAGACCAATGCCCCTCCCTTCCTGGCGCATGTAGAGGATCACGCCGGTGCCTGCCTCGGAGATCAGCTCAAATGAACGTTTTAGCTGTTCGCCGCAGTCGCAGCGCAGGGAATGCAGAGCGTCGCCGGTGAGGCATTCAGAATGCACGCGCACCAGCACTTCCTCTTCCGCTTTGATCTCCCCCATTACAAGGGCAAGGTGATATTCGTCGGACACCGTGCTCACGTAGGTGAGGATGTCGAAATCGCCGTAGGGAGTGGGCAGCTTGGCTTGGGAAACGCATTCCACCAGCTTTTCGCGGTGGCGGCGGTAGCGGATGAGCTCGGCGATGGTGATGATCTTGAGCCCGTGTTTGGCGGCAAAGGGGATCAAATCGTCGAGGCGGGCCATTTCTCCGTCTTCGCGGATGATCTCGCAGATCGCGCCCACCGGAGCCCGGCCAGCCAGCTTGGCCAGATCCACCGCGGCCTCTGTGTGCCCGGCCCGTTTGAGCACGCCTCCGGTTTCGGCCCAGAGGGGAAAGATGTGGCCCGGCCGCATGAAATCCTCGGCCCGGCTGCCGGGTGAGGCCAGGGCGAGAATGGTCTTCGCCCGCTCGGAAGCGGAAATACCTGTGGTGGTGCCTTCCTTCACGTCCACCGGAATGGTGAACTTGGTGCCGTGGCGGTCGGTGCTGTGCCTGGTCATCAGAGGCAGGTCCAGGCGGTTCAGTGCTTCGGCCTCCATGGGCACGCAGAGCAAGCCTTTGCCTTGGGAGATCATGAAATTCACCCGGGCGGGAGTCACGGCATCCGCTGCCATCAGCAGATCGCCTTCATTTTCGCGGTTCTCATCGTCCACCACGATCAGCATTCCGCCTTCCGCTATGGTCCTGATGGCCTCAGCAATGGGGCAGAAAGGTGTATTTTCTTTTAATTCAGTCATTTTTACCATTCTTCGTTGTCGCCCAGGATCGAGAATAAATCCCGGGTATCCGTGTCAATGCCAAAATAATTCTCCAGCCAGGCCAGGGCATAACAAAAATCCTGTGGTGGATCCACCCTGATGTCCAGGGGCCTGCCGGAAATTGGCTGCACAAACTGCAGCCTCCAGGCGTGGAGGGCCTGGCGCATGAGATGCGTGGTGAGCAGTTCCGTCACCTTGCGCTTGAGGTTTTCCGGAACGATGGAATGCACCTGCCGGCGCGTATTGTAGAGCAGGTCGCCCAGCAGGGGCAGGTTGCGTTCCGCGAAATGCACCCTGATCTGATGCATCCGTCCTGTTTCCAGCGCCACCTTCACCAGCGAAAAGCAGTGGAAATACTTGATCACTTTGTATCTGGTAAGCGACCAGCGCCCTTCCGGCGTCACGCACATCTTGCGCGGATTGCTGAGGCTGCGGCCGATGTTGCTTTCGATGATGTCCTCGGCAGGGTCCGGAATCCCGCAGGTGATGGCCAGATAGGTCTTTTTCACCTGGCGGCGGGCAAACATGTCGTTAAGCGCTCTCTGCACGGGATCGTTCTTAGCAATGATCATCAGCCCCGAGGTGCCGCGATCGAGCCGGTGCACGATGCCGGGACGGTTGGCCTCGCGCCCGCTGGAAAGGTCTTCCCGCCAGCGGAACAGGATGGCGTTCACCAGCGTCTGGTCGGAAGCTCCGTAGCCAGGATGCACGATCATGCCGGCCGGTTTGTTGATCACAGCCAGGTCGTCGTCCTCATAAACCACGTCCAGGGGTATGTTCTGCGGCACCACCTCGCTGGTTTCCAAATCTGGAAGTGAAACGTCCACCACATCGCCATTGCTGAGCAAAAAACTCTTTTTCACCGGGATGTTGTTCACCAGCACGCGGTCTTCCTCGATCAGCTTCTCGATGAAGCTGCGGCTGTATAGTTCCTGAACCCGCAGGTCCACCAGATACTTGTCCAGCCTGATGCTGTCTTCCCTGTCGTAAACGACCTTGATCCTGTTACGCATGCTCCGTGAAGGCCAGAGTGTAAACTCCGCCGATCGATTCTCCTTTGCCATTGCGCACGATCGATCCGTTCAGCAGCACCTGCCGCTGGTAACTGGTGTCCGGGATCCTGTTGTCGTATAGGTTGTCGCCTTGGCGAAGCGAGTCGAATATCTTTTGGAAGATCCGCTGGTCGAAATCGCTTTTGAGATTCAGCTCGCGGATGTTCCTGCTTTCGTTGAGCAGGGGATAGCGGCGGCGCAGGGCGTCGTTGCAGTAGCTGATGTCGCCGTTGTTGAGGGCGATCACCACACCCAGGGGCAGGATGTTGATAAGCTGTTTGATGCGCTGGTCGTGCTCGTAGATCTTGTTTTCCTTGGCCTGGTCGAAACCGTGGATGCTGCGCAGCATCGATTTGATGCCTTCCAGCAGGCTCTGCATGTCCTTGTCGTCGGCATTGGCGGCGATCTCGCCGTCGATATCGATCTCGTAGTTGCCATGGGCGATCTCGGATACGATCTTGCCCGTGTGTCCCAGCGACCTCTTCAGCATCACCGGAATCAGGTTGTAGATCACGATCGTGTAAATGAAGATCACCAGCACCGAAACAATCAAGGTGGTCTGCAGATCGTTCACGAGCGAGTTCAAGTCGCGGCTGCGGCCAAGGATCACCAGCATGACCACCGTTTCCAGCAGCACCAGCCCCAGCAGGATCGCCAGAGCGAGGTGATAACGTTTGATCAGGGACTTTTTCATAACAGGTCCTTCCGGTTGGCCACATCGCGGATCAGGCGGTCGATGGCTTCTTTTCTGCCCATCAGCATCAGCACGTCACCTTCGTTGATGGTGTCGTTGGCGCCGGGCATGTCGTTCAGCCGCTGTTCCACAATGTTTTTGCCTTCATCAGTCACCGCGAGGTAGTTGTATTTGATGGCGATCACATTGATCCCGCGTCCGGTGGGCAAGGCCAATTCCTGCAGGGTTTTACCCACAAATTCCTGAGGCGCCACCAGTTCGATCACCACGTGGCCGCTGGTGAGGTTGTAGTATTCCAGGATGTGCTTCGAGATCAGGGTGTTCGCCAGCTGCGATCCCACCGTCTCTTCCGGCAGGATGGTGCGTTTTACGCCTATCAGTTCAAGGATGCGGCCGTGCAGGTGGTTTTCTATCTTGGCGTAGATGATGCCCACACCGATCTTTTTGAGGATCGCGCAGCTGAGGATGGATTCCTGGATGTTGCTGCCGATGGCCATGATCACGGCGTCAACTTCGTTCAGATTCATGTCCCGCAGGGTGTTTTCATCCGTGGAATCCATGCACACCGCCTGCGCGACCTTGCCGCTGATCTGATCCACCAGTTCCTGGTTCTTGTCGATGGCCAGAACGTCCATCCCGTTTTCTGCCAGGATGGTGGCCACGGTCATGCCAAAACGCCCCAGTCCGATTACCGCGTATCGTGCCATAATGTTTCCCTTAGCCGATGGCTATAGTTTCCTCGGCATAGTTGATATTGGTTTTCCTGCTTCTGATCGCGAAGGCGTAGATCATGGTCAGGGGACCGATCCTGCCCACATACATCAGGAGGGTGATCATTATTCTGCCCAGCGGGGAAAGCGAAGAAGTGATCCCCGTGGAAAGGCCCACCGTGCCGAAGGCGGAGAGCGCTTCGAACACGATCTTTTCAAAAGAAAAAGGTTCCACCAGCAGCAGCATCAACACTATGAAAAATACGAGAGAGGCTGAGAGGAAGACCAGGCCAGCCGCTTCCCGGAAATTGCCGGAGGGGACGCGCCGCTTGAACACGCTGATCTCTTTTCTGCCCTTCAGCAGCGAAATCATCGTGAGCCCCAGCACGGAAAAGGTGGTGGTTTTGATCCCGCCGCCGGTGGAGCCAGGCGACGCGCCGATGAACATGAGGATCATGCTCACCAGCAGGGCCGCTTTACCCATGGCACCGAAATCAAGGGTGTTGAATCCGGCTGTGCGCGTGGTCACCGACTGGAAGAACGAACTCAGCATGCGCTGATGGATGCCGAAACCCTGCATCGTGCCGGCGTATTCCATCACAAAGAAAGCGATCATGCCACCCAGGATGAGAAAACCGGTGGTCACCAGCACTATCTTGCTGTGCAGGCTCAGCTTCCGCACCTGGCCGCCCTTGAAGAAATAGCGGAAGAGGTCGATGATGACGGTGAATCCCAAGCCGCCCAAAATGATGAGCAGCGGTACAGTGAGGCTCACTATCGCGTTGTCACGGTAGCCGGCCAGGTTGTCTGAAAACAGAGCGAAACCCGCGTTGCAAAAGGCAGATACAGAGTGGAAAACGGAAAGGTAAAGCGCGCGGGCCAAAGAATGGTGATGATAGAATCTGCTGAATAGCAGCAAGGCCCCCAGCAGTTCGATCACGCCGGTCACCAGCAGGATGTTTTTCAACAGCTGGGCCAGGTTGATCCTGTTGGTGCCGCCCACCACCTGGCTCATCACGTTCTTCAGCTTCAGGTCTATGTTTCTGCCCATCAGCAGAGCGAAGGCGGTGGATACGGTCATGATGCCCAGACCGCCGATCTGGATGAGCAGCAGGATCACGATCTGGCCGAACTGGCTGAAGTAGGTGGGAGTATCATAAACGATCAGGCCGGTAACGCAGGTGGCCGAGGTGGAGGTGAAAAGAGCGTCCACGAAGGGTGTCACTCTGTTCTGCGTGGAGGCCACAGGCAGCATCAGCAGGATGGTGCCAATGAAGATCACCACCATGAAACTCAGCATCACGGTCACCGGCGGATTGCCGGCCAGCCATTTGTAAACCCTGCCCCGGGAGAATCGGAAAAGTATGAAATCCAAAATGAAATATGTCTGCCGGATCAGCAGGAAAAAGATCACGAACCTGGGATTGTAGGCCATCAGAAGCAACCCCACCCCCAGCATGATCAGGTCGAAGATCACCACTTTCTGGGTGCCGTGGCCTTCCCGTAGCAGCAGCCGGTGCAGGATGGCCAAAGCCAGCAAGAGCAGATTGGCCCAGGCCGTGATGCTTTGCACCCGCTGATAGTCTGAATAGTAGCTGATCAAAGGTTCCAGAAAAAGAGCCAGCAGACTCCATACGGCCAGCAGATAAGCCACCGCTTCCACCTGTCCCAGGATCAGCTTCAGGATTCTACGCATGTTCGCTCAGCAGGGCAGCGATCCCACAATTTCCAGGATCTCCCCGGCCACCGCTTCGATCTCCTGGCCTGCATCCACCACCGAGAGCAGGCTGCGCCCGGCAAAAAATTCCTTCAGGGCCAGGGTCTGATCATAAAACTCTTTCAACCGGCGGGAGATCGCTTCGGGTTTGTCGTCATTGCGAATGACCAGTTCACCTCCGCAGGCGTCACATACATTTACCTCGCGGGGGGGATCGCTCACCAGATTGTAGTTTTGTCCACAACTGCGGCAGATCCGGCGTGAGGAGATCCTGGCGATGGCGACTGCTTCTGCCAGTTCCAGGAAAAAGACCTGCCTCACCTCAAAGTGCCGCACCAGATAATCAGCCTGCACCAACGTGCGCGGAAAGCCGTCGAAGATGATCCCCCGGCGATCCGGCAGCAATGATCTGTCCACGATCTCGAACACCAGTTCGTCCGGAACCAGTTCACCGCGGCTGATGATCTCCCGCACCTGCAGGCCCAGCGGGGTTTCACGCGATATCTGCTCGCGGAAGAGGTCACCAATGTTGATGTGCTGAAACTGCAGGCTGGCGCTCAAAAGCTCTGCCTGTGTGCCTTTCCCACTGCCCTGGATGCCGAAGAATACGAAACATTGCATACAAATCACCTCAGTTTTGGCAAATTATTCAAACACTCACAAGCTGTCAAGCTTTCTGCCGTTCCAGCACCACGAAGGCCAGCGCGTATTCCTTTTCGTGCGTCAGCGAAAGGTGGATACTGTCCGCGGCCAGGCTGGTCAAACGTTCACCTGCCCCGCCGTGGAGAATGATGCCGGGGTTGCCGCTTGCGTCTGTCACCACCTCGATGTCCTGCCAGTTCACCCTGCCGTCCCAGCCGGTGCCCAAAGCCTTCATCACCGCTTCCTTGGCCGCGAAGCGGGCCGCGAAAGATTGAGCCGGACTGGCTTTGCCCCGGCAATGGGCGATCTCACCAGCGCAGAATACACGTTCAATGAAGTTTGGATAGCGCTCCAGCAACCTGCGCACACGCTCCACCCGAACGATGTCGGTGCCGATCCCCACTATCATTTTTGCTCCTGGTTTTGGCGTTCCAAATCCAGCAAGCGCCGCTTCAATTCGATACCGCCGGCATAGCCGGTGAGAGAGCCGTCGGCGCCCACCAAACGGTGGCAGGGGATCAGGATGGGCAGAGGGTTTCTGTGGGCAGCCTGGCCCACGGCCCGGCAGGCCATGGGGCGGCCGATGCTTTCCGCGAGCTGTTTGTAGCTGAGGGTTTCACCGTAAGGTATCTCCCGCAGGGCTTTCCACACATCTTGCTGAAACCTGGTGCCCTTGGGCTCCAGCTCCAGCGTAAAGCCCTTGGCGCTTCCCCGCAGATAGGCCAACAGCTGCAGGCGGGCTACGGCCATTTCTGGCTCCGGGGCTTCTGCAGCTCTGCCTTTGTCCACAAACAAGAGCTTGCGGAGCGTCCCGCGCTCCATCACCAGTTCCAGGCCCCATGCCTCCCATTCAACGTAGCCAATTTGCTGTTCAGCCATGCTTTACCTCGGATGTTCAAACTGCTTGAAAAAACGAGAGCCCCGTTCTCTGAAACGAGTCTGGGGCTCTGAGGGATAGTGTTTCGCAACTAGGCAGTGAAACGCCTGCGTTCCTTGATGCGGCCCGCCTTGCCTTTGGCCTGGCGCAGGTAAAAGAGTTTGGCCCTGCGCACCTGGCCGAAGCGGACGATCTCAAGCTTGTCGATGTTCGGCGAATTCTGCGGGAAAATACGTTCCACGCCAACGCCGTTCGATATTTTTCGAACCGTGAAGGATTTGGAGATACCCGATCCGCGTTTCTGGATCACGATCCCCTGGAACACCTGTATGCGTTCCTTGGCACCTTCTTTGATTTTATAATGGACCTTCACCGTGTCGCCGGGGCGAAATTCGGGAAAGTCGGTTCTGATTTGGTCTCTGCCAACTGTGTGCAGAATATCCATGGTTCCTCCCATATATGTACTCGGAAGAAAGGCGGTCCAATACGACGCTCACGGCACTGCGGACGGACAGATGGTTGTAATCCCCGGAACCGGTGACCGGCTCGAGAATGTGGTCCGCCGCTTGATGAACTTCATCGCATAAGCCATGGCCGGTGCCAAAGATCAGCAAAACCGGCCGGTTGTTTAGGGTCAGAGTCTTCAGATAGCCAAAGGATATCTGATCTCGCAGCTTCCGCGCTGTCGTGGTAACGATGAGCGGACGCTTTTCTTCCTGCGTTGTAATCTCGTTTATCATCATATCGATCGTTGCGCTGGTGCGAATCCGCGCCAGGGCCTGGCTGCGCTGTGGATTGTAGGGCAGTCCCGGTTCCTGCCAGAAAGTTCTGATGGTTTCCAGCAGCTCTTGCTGACGGGGGTCGGCATGCACGATGTAATAAGCCTTCACTCCGTAGGTCTCGGCGGCCCGGGCAATGTCGTGTATGTCCAGGTTGCTGATGGACGTGGTAACGGTCTCGCCGGCTTTATTGAGCACAGGGTGATGCGCCAGGGCGATGTACAGGGCGCTCATTCGCCCCGCTTCAGGTCTGGCCGCCTCACCCGCGTCAGCTGTTTCGCGCTGTCCTCGGCCCAGGCTGCGATCCTGGCGTGATTGCCTTCGCGCAGCACCGGCGGGACGCTCTGCCCCATCCAATTCACGGGCCGGGTGTAACAGGGAAATCCCAGTTCCCCGCGGCCTGTGCTGAAGGAATCGCTGGTGGCCGAAGAGATGTCGCCCAAAACACCGGGCAACAGCCTGGCCACGCCATCGATGAAAGCCAGGGCGGGGATCTCGCCGCCGGAAAGGACGTAATCTCCCAGGGAGAGTTCGTCGCAAACGGCCAGATCGCGCAGGCGCTGGTCGGTTTCCTTGTAGTGGCCGCAGAGCAGGATCACGCGCGGCAGGCTGGAATAATACTCCAGCACCGCCTGATCGAGTTTGCGCCCCTGGGGGGTGAAATAAACCACCGGGGCCCAGCTGTCCTTCACCAATGCGGCGATGGCCTGATAGACCGGCTCGGCGCGCAGCACCATGCCGGCGAATCCGCCAAAGGCGTAGTCGTCCACCTGTTTGTATTTGTTTCCACTGTAGGCGCGGAAGTCGGTGAACTCCACCTCCAAAGCCTTGCCGGCTCTGGCGCGGGCGATCATGCTGCTGTCCAGAATGCTGGTAAACGCTTCCGGAAACAGGGTAAGGACGTCGATCTTCATTTGGCGTCCGTCGCCAGCAGGCTCTCGGCGTTGATCAGCACAATCACGCCGGGATCCGGTATGATCTCGCTGACAAAATGGTCCACCAGCGGGATCATGAGCTCCGCTCCGTCGGGAGCGGTAAGCACCAGCACGTATTGCGCGTTGTTGTGGAAATAATCCGTTACCTGGCCGACCTCGCGGTCCTGGAAAACAACCGTGTAGCCCATAAGTTCTTCCGGTTCTTCGGCTTCGTCTTCCTCGGGATGCAACGCCAGGATCACCTCGTGGTGCAGTTTGCGTTCCTCGGCGATGCCATCCTCGGCAAATTTCAGCCGCAGCTTACGATCGGATATGTCTCTATCACTAATGGTTACGAAAAACACTCTATCGCTGTTAAAGATCAGAAAAATTTCGCTCGTCTCGGCCAGAATCTTGCGGTAACGCGGCTTCACCATCACCTGGTAAAAACCGTCCGCGTCGATCCCGCCCAACCGGCCGATGGCAGTCAGGTCCGAAACCTTCATCTACTCGATGATCTCGAGCTCGGCTCTCTTCCCCTGTTTGGTGCTGACAGCATTGATGATGGTGCGGATGGCGCCCGCGGTGCGGCCTCTCTTGCCGATCACCTTGCCAATGTCTGTTTTGGAAACGCGAAGCTCGTAAAGAGTGATCTTGTCGCCTTGGATCTCTGTGATGTTGACTTCGCTGGGGTCGTCAACCAGGGCCTTGACCATGAACTCAATCAGTTCCTTCATTTGTTACCTCTTGTGTGTTTTCAGCTGCTTTTCTGCTTTCTATTTTCTGCTCGTGCTGGATCTGCAGGACGCCGGCCTTGCGCAGTAGCGAACGCACGGTGTCGCTTGGTTGCGCGCCGACTCCAAGCCAGTACAGGGCGCGATCTTTTTCGATCTGGATTTTGGAAGGATTGGGCTTGGGATCATACCAGCCTATGCTCTCTATGTATTTGCCGTCACGGCTCACACGGGAGTCCATTGCCACGATGCGGTAAAAGGGCTGGTCGTTCGCTCCCATCCTTCTCAGTCTCAGCTTGACCATTATTTCTCCTTGCTTTTATCAATAAGATTAGTCTATTTTGTGCCACTCTTTTTGTAAGTCCCTTTTTCGTCAAGCGATTTCTCTTGGTCAGAAACGCAGTTTTTGCTTGACATTATTGCTTTCCGCAAATAGGGGAATATTCGCTGCGTGGGAGGTATGCAATGCGCACTTTTTTGATCATGCCGGCTTGTCTGATCTGTCTTGTGGCCGTTAACTGTTGGTCCGCCAGTCTGGCTCTTGGATCCGCGGCTACCGCTGATCAGCTTTTTGAACAAGCCCTGAACCTGTATCAGGTTGGAGCCGGGGAGCAGGATCCCGCCCTGGCGGTCAAGCTGTTCCGCCAGGCCAAGGACGGGGGAGTGAACGAGGCGCAGTATTATTTGGGGCTTTGTTACCTCCATGGCCGGGGTGTGGGCAAAAATGAAAAGCAGGCGTTTTACAGGTTTCATCTGGCCGCTGCCGCCGGTGTACCCAAGGCGATGACGGCGCTCGGAGATCTTTATCGGAAAGGCATTGGCACCCGCGCCGATGCCGATCTTGCCCTCAAGTGGTACCAAAAAGCTGTTGCCGCAGGTGAGCCCAGAGCTCTTGGCATCATCGGGGTGAGATTGCTGGAACAGGATGAACCTGATGTTAGCGGGGCACTGGAATACCTGCGCCAGGCTGCCTCGGAAGGCGATCCCGGAGCTCAGAACACTCTCGGCCATTGCTACAAAGAGGGAATTGGCTTCAAGCCGGATGTGGCGAAGGCAGCAAAGTGGTTCAGCCGTTCAGCGGAACAGGGCCATCCACCCGCCCAGGTGAATCTCGGGGTCTGCTGTCTGGAAGGCGCGGGAGTATCGAAAAACGAGGAAGAGGCGGTCCGCTTGTTCACTCTCGCGGCGGAACAAGATTACAGCTGGGGGCAGTTCAGACTGGCTGAGTGCCAGGCCAAAGGCCGGGGCCTACACATGAATTTGCCAGAAGCCCTGCGCCTCTATCGCCTGGCGGCGGAACAGAACCTGCCCGAGGCATGCTATCAGCTGGGATACTATCTGCAATGCGGCGGCGAAGGGATCAAGGCCAACCAGAAGGAAGCCGTGGAATGGTTCAGACGGGCGGCGGAATTGACTTTCCCGCCTGGTCAGTATGGCCTGGCTTTTTGCTATTATCACGGCAAAGGTATCGGTGTCCAGCGCGTGGAGGCCTTCCGTTACTTCAAGCTGGCCGCGGAACAAGGCCACCCGCAGGCTCAGGGCTATCTCGGCCTGATGTATCTGAAAGGCCAAGGTACCTGGCCGAATCCCCCGGAATCCCTCAGATGGCTGTCTTCAGGAGCGGCGGCAGGTTCCAGCGAAGCGCGTTATTGGCTGGGCACCATGTATGAAAGTGGAAAAGTGGTAACACTGGACCTTGAACGCGCTTTCTACCTATATCGGCTCTCCGCTATGCAAACACATCCGGAAGCCCAGAACAAACTCGGGGAGTGCTATCTTTACGGCCGCGGAGTGGAGCGGGATAGTCTGGAAGCCCTGTACTGGTTCGTGCTCTCCAGCGCGCTTGGCAGCGATCAAGGCGGGAGAAACTGGAATAATCTGAACCAGGTACTCTCGGGGGAACAGAAAGCCTTGGTCTATAGCCGGACGGACGTCTGGTTCGAAGAACACGGCCTGGGGATGTGGACCTCCCATCCCCACAACTAAAGTCAGCCCCGGATGGGGTCACCAAGCCAGCTTAAGCCCCGAAGTTCACTCTCCGGCCAGCCACCCGCCTAATGCCCGCCTGAGAGGCGGGGATCATGCGGGAGGCCGTCGAGAATCTGATAACCGGGGATAAATAAGAAAGGCATCCCGAGTGGAATCAGACCAGGGACAAGGTCAGAATCTTTGACTGAGGCTCAGGCTCCAGGTGAGGGTCTGGCTGTTTTGCCCGCTGTCTGATTTATCCACGCTGGTCAAGCGGTTCAAGCTGGTGCTGACGCTCATGTTTTTCCAGGGATAGGCCTCCAGGCCGAGGCTCAGATGGTCGTTGCTCTTGTCCCCGGTGTTGACGTCGTCGTAATCCGAGCGAAGGTACTGCAGCCAGGGGATCAGCCTGTCCCTGAAGAGCGAGTAACTGAGCCGGGCGTTATAGCTCAGGCTGTTATAAGTTGTCTCAGTGTCGTTCTCCGGCGATCCTTTGACCATCCCGGCCAGTGAAGCGTTGATCTGCAGACGCAGCGGGATTTCGCCAAACTTGCTGACGAGGCTGAGGTTGATGCTGTTGTTGCTGTTCCGGTAATCACCGAATAGGACGGTATTGCTGAGATCCGTTCCATTGCGGTAACTGAGTTCGCAGAGCCAGGGCAGGTAGTTCACCCGCGGGTTGTTGAACCCCGCCCCCACCGTATAGGAATGGGAGTTGCGAAGACAGGGCATGAAGACCAAACCTTCCCCGACGTCAGTGTTTAGGGCATTGGTGGCGTCGCTGTTGAAGTAAGCACCGCGCAGGCTGAAATACTTGAATAGGCGCAGCGTGCCCTGCAGATGCCAGAAGCTGTTGTTGTTGGTGCTGGCCGAAGTGCCGAAGAGGTTGTCCTGCTGCCAGGAATACGCTCCGGAAATGAATAGGGAGCGGCCGATGTTGAACATGTCAGAAACCGTAAGCGTCTTGGTATCGGGTTTCTGTCCCCAGGTGCTGAGGGCATGGTAAACCGGGCCGGTGGCTGAGGCATCCACGGCGATGATGTTGTTCAGAATGTTGGTGCGCAGGTATCCCCTCGCGGCGCAGTTCGGCAGGCCGGGCAGGATCGGCTCCATATTGCGGTTGATCACGAAAACCTCGGCCAGATCGGCTGGATCGATGTAATCGAAACCACTCACATATTGGCTGATCTCCTCTGCCGAGATGGGACCCGGCCAGGTGTTGCGGTTGTAGAGGCTGCCGGCCACTTCCACGCCCAGATTGGTGTTCAGGGCCGGGATGTTGATCCTGGTGTCGAAACTGGCCACCAGATTGTCCTGCGGGGCCACCACAAAGAGGGTGTCCGCGGTTTCGGGATCGAGATAAATGAACTCCGCGGGATCCAACGAGTCGATCACATCACGGTTGCGAGCCAGAGTGAGGGACATCGATAGCCCCTGCTCGGAGCCAAGGCGCAGTTTGCCGCCCAGGGCTTGCTGGCGAAAGGCCGTGACACTGCCGGGATCGCCTCCGGCCAGGGTTTTGCGCACCATTTCCCCTCCCGTGAGCTCCAGCCCGATGTATTTTCCCGTCAGGCTGCCGTATAGGCCGCGGATCATTTTGCTGCTCATCGCCAGAGGGCTCAGCTGCGGAACTTGGTCGCCAGCCTGAATGTTCAGAAAGCCCAGTTGCAACCCCACGCAATAGCGGTCCACGGGTTGGCGGTTGGGATCTTCCAGATTGGAATGCAGGGCGTTCACGTTCAGCTTGAGCTGCTTGTAGCGGGCGTAGAGGTCGATCCAGCCGGCATAGTTGTTCCGGGGAAATTCCGGAAGATCGGGAACGTACTCATCAGGGGCCTGATGCCGGTGGAAATTGGAGGCGAAGTTGAGGCCGCCCCAGGTATCCAGCCTGGCTTTGCCGGCTTTGGGATCCACCTTGGAGGAAAAGACGGCGGATTTGATCAGCCCGCCCTGGAAATCCCGCGCGGTGACCACCGCCACGTAGTTTGTGGCCTTGGGTTTGGGATCGCGGTAGCTGAGCAGGTTTTCCGTGATCACGGCAGCTGAAGTTACGTTGCGGTCGTTCACCCAGACCTCGATGGTGGCGGGATCGATCTGTTGGGCCAGGGCAAAGTAGGAAACCACCAGCACATATTCGCCCTTTTGGGCGAAATCCTCCTCTGTGCTCAGCAGCACGAAACCCACGGCTTCCTTGCTGCTCTGGATCTCGGTTTTAAGCGTGAAAAGCTCACCGCCCAGGGATTCATCGGGATAGGAAAAAGTGGAGCCGTCAGTAAGCTGGAATTCGAACCAATACTCCAGATCCTGGCCCTGCAGTTCCTGCGGTTGCAGCTGCACCGTGAAGGTTTGGGTGCCGGGCAGCGGCATTTCCAGGGTTTTCACGGAAAAACCCGTGCCTCCGGAGGGCCGGTAACAGAGGTTGATCCTGGCGATCGTTTCCGCTTCAGCCGGAATATCCAGGCTGAGGTCCACGTTGGAGCCGGCCACGTAGATGCGGGGCGGTTCGTGTATGGCCACGATACCGGGCAGCAGAGCGGCAAGGGCGATCTGGCAGAGAAGCAATAAAGTCCTTTTCATGATGCGCCTCACCAAACTAATTCCACATACTTGATCCGCCCCTGGCTGTCGGCCATGGGTACTGTGATCTTGCGCTGATCCTCTTCCGGCCTGGGATTCACCACGGCCAGTTCATCCGTGGTGAGATCGGCATTCCTGGCGGGGCGCGCCTTCACCTGTCCCCGGGCCGAAAGGTCGGCACTGCGCTGGGCCCCGAGCGTGGCGATCGCCCCATTGGTGTTGGTGATCTTCACCGTTCCCGAAAACACAGATATCCAGGCCTTTCCCCCACCGTCCGTGCGAATCAGGAAAGAAGCTTCTTCGGCGCTCACCTGGCTCTTTCCGAACACCACGGCCAGGGTGCCGCCGCCGGGCTGCTGTTTCACGTAGAGGCTGCCTTTTTGCAGTTCCACTTCTTTATTTAAGCCTGTCAGAACGGCTTTGGCAGTGAGGCTGGCCTGGGTTTCGGAAAAGAGGTGCAGCGCGGCCAGGCCATCGGCATACTTGAAGCCGAGGCCGGATTTCCTGCCGGTCTCGAGCACGTCGTTGCTTTCCAAGATGCTGCCGTTGGCGAATTTGACGCTCTTGTTCGCCCGGCGCAGGGTAGCTTTGCCCTGTTGGCCGGAGATCACGGCGATGCCGGTGGCGGAGAGCAGGGACGCGCCCACAAGGAACATTGCGATGCAAAACACTGTCTTGTTCATCTTCACTCCCAAACCGTGATCACGGCTCTTTGGCCTTGCAGCTGCCCGATCAGGTCGATGGCGCTTTGGCCGCTGTAGCTGCGGCCGTTCCAGATGATCTCGCCCGTGGGCCGGAACCCTTCATTGAAGATGGCTTCCAGCTTGTCTTCCTTGAGGGAGTTGAGCATCGCGCTGATCTGATGAACGGGGTCTTCCCCGCTTTCAAACATAGTGTATTGGAAGATGTTCCAGCCGCTGCTGATCAGGCCGGGAACGTCGTCGCGCCAGGGACCGGGGAGCACCAGAGGATCAAGTTCAGTCCAGCGGTTGGTGCTGATCCGCCAAGCATAATGGTTGCCCGGAGTGAAAGGAAGGAATTCCGCGAATTGATTTGTGTAGACATAGTTGTCAAAGAACACGGTGCCGGTATTCACAAGGCTGTTTATCTCCGGGGGCAGATTCTGCGGATATTCCCGGATCGTGAGCCGGTATAGGTTGATCTCGGTATCGATGCTGTTCCAGAGAAAGTTCACCGGATTCTGGTCCAGCAGTGGCGGACTGGAACCTGCCGGCGCGCCTGGGCTGATCAGCGAAATGGCGCCGGCACTGGCCACCCGGATGGTGAAGGTTGCGTCACTGGCCCCGTTCCAGTTCTCGTGCCCGGCGCTTTCCGGCTGCACCAGCACCCGCAGGCTGAGCGCGCCGTCCGGAAAATAGCCCGCCAGCACTGCTTCACGGAGTACCGGGCTGCGGCTGGTGATCTCATCCAAGGAAAAATCGATGCTGCCCACGCGGTTGAACAGGGTGGAAGCCTGATTGGTGATCAGGTCCTGGTTGGTAAGCAGTGGAAACTGGCCCTGGGCGGGGATCGCTTCCTCGGAAATGTATTTGGCCGTTACCAGAGGTTCGCTGACTCCGCTCCACCCGATCTCCAGCTTTAGATAGAACCGGAAAGCAGTGTCGGAATGGTTGGTGATCAGCAAAGACGTCAGGATCGGCTGGTTCCAAGGCGTGGTGGGATCAAAACTGGCCGTCTTGAAGGAGTTTACGTGGATCGTGCTGGGTGTGAACCAGGGCGTGATGTCTGGATGCTGGGCCCATAGCATAGCCAGCGCTGGCAACAGGACAATTGTCAGTATCAGTTTTTTTCTCATGATTCCTCTGTTTCGTCTTGATTCAGGGCCAGGTGGGCGATCTTGACCACCAGGTCCGCGAAGCTGATCCCCACAGCCTTTGCAGCCATCGGGGTAAGACTCAGCGGGGTCATTCCGGGCAGGGTGTTCACTTCCAGGAAATAGGGTTGGTCGCCATCGTAACGGAAATCTATGCGCGCGTAGCTCCGCAGGCCAAAGACCTGCCACAGCCTTGCCGCGTACATCTGGATCAACTGGGCCACGGCTTCCTCGATGGGGGCCGGAGCCAGGTATTCGGAGCGCCCGGCTTTGTATTTGTTGGCATAATCGTACCAGCCGCTAAGGGGTTTGATCTCCACCACAGGCAGGGCTGTGCCGTCCAGCACCGTAACTGTTAGCTCGCGCCCGGGGATGAAGCGCTCCAAAAGCGCGCTGGAAGAGTATTTGAGGGCCTGCTGGGTGGCTTCCCGAAGCTGGTCGGTGGTCTCCACTTTGCTGATGCCGACGGAGGAGCCGCCAGCGTTGGGTTTCACGATCAGTGGCAGGCCCAGTTTGTCCACGATGCCCTGCAGGTCACGCGGGTCCTCATAATCGCCCAGTTGGTCACCCCGCAGCAGCACCCAGTCCGCCACCGGCACCCCTTCCTCCCTGGCCAGCAGTTTGGCCACATACTTGTCCATGGTGAGGGCGCAGGCCTGAAAGCCGGATCCCGTGTAGCGCAAACCTGCCAGATCCAAAGCGGCCTGCAGCTGTCCGTTTTCGCCGGAACCCCCGTGCAGGCCCAGAAAGATGAGCCCTGTGCCCAATTCCTTCAGCCTGTCGATCAGTTTATCCAGACTCGAAAAATCAGCCGGATCCAGCTCCGTGACCTCAAGCCCTGATCCGCGCAGCCCGTTGGCGATCGCGGCTCCGCTCACCAGCGAAACCTCCCGCTCGGGGGAATCACCGCCTTTCAACACTGTTATTCTTTCCATGCTTCCTCTGTTATTTTCAGCAATATGACTCAAACCGCTTCAACCCACGATCTTGAAAAAGAGCTCCAGATCGAAACCCAGGGCGGCCTTGAACCGCGCCACCTCGGGATAGTTGGCGCCACAGAAATCCAAGCCGGCAAATCTGTCTCTGAGCAGCTGCACCAGCAACAGGCTGTGCTGGGCGCTGGCCCCGCTCTTCAGGTCCTGGGGCCGGGTGCTGCGCATGATCGAATAGCCGCGCTGGTCGTTGGCACCGCCCAGCACCAGGTTGGTGCTCACGATCCTGTCCTGCTCCAGCAGATTGAACTGGGCGATCAGCCCGTCCCGGTGCAAGCGCTCCATCCAAGTTCGAAAAGCCGCGTAGGATACGCCCAGGTTCTTCTGTTTGCGGTTATAAAGGTCCTTCAGCAAAGAGATAAACTCCCGCGGCCGAAACTCCTCCACCAGCCGGTAGTCGTGTTCCCGGGCGGCGCGCAGCTTTTTGCGCTCGTCTTTCAGCACCCGCAGTTCCCGGGCGCAGTCGTAGGTGAAAGTGTAGTAAGGCACGGCTTTCAGGCCCTGCCAGGTGAAGCCGCGCACGTCAAAATTGTGCGGGGCGAGGTTGAACTGCATCCGCTTATAGCGAGCCTGCAAAAAAACCGCCACTTCCGTGGAGACTTTGAGTTCATCCAGCAGATTGCGGTTCGGCTCCCGCTCCGGCTGCCAGAAGAACCACAAACCTTGATAGTAAGCGCTCATGGGACAGATCAGCCGCCTCAGACCCAGGCTCTTTTTTTCATACAGCGGCATGGCCGCCACCAGTTGGTCGCCTTTGTGGCAAAGCAATTGCAGTGCCTCGATCTGATGCAGTTCCTCCACCGCCAGCATGAAGCGCGGGTCGATCCAAATGGGTGGAGCGGTCAAAGCTTGTTCGGAGGGGGCGCGCAGGCTCAAATCATACATGGTGTCAGAGATATTTTTGCAGGATGTTGATCAGTTCCTCCAGCTGAAAGGGTTTCAGGATATAATCCGTGAACCCTTCCTCCATCGCCGCGGCCACCGCTTTGAGGCCGGAAAAACCCGTCATTATCAGGCAAAACACGTTCGGATCGGCCTGCCGTATCTCACGCATCAGCCTGATCCCGCTGGCCTGCTTGTGTCCGTGGTCGATCAGGGCGAGGCCATACTTTTCCTTTTGCAAATGCTCCCCGGCCTCTCTGCGGTTTTGGGCGATGTCCACCGTATAGCCTCTTGAGCGCAGAAAGTCACCGATGACTTCCCGCAGAAGCCGGTCATCGTCAACCAGCAGGATCCTTGTGTTCATTTTACCACCTTGGCGTATTTGCACCGTGCCTCCTCAGGCCGGGTTCAGGCAACCGGACCGGAAAGCATTTTCACTCCGCATCGCAGCTTCAGAAATCATCGCAAAACCGTCAATGAAAAATTATCCCGCGCCGCGATTCTCTCTTTTTGGTCAAATTAGCATTTTTATGTTGACTGATTTCGGACTATATTATTTGTGGAATCACCAATATTTATGAGGTACCAATGAGAGGAAAAGTTAAGTGGTTTAACAAGAATAAAGGCTACGGCTTTATTATCACCGACGACAACAAAGAGTATTTCGTGCACTGGAAGTCCATCGTGACCAATTCCCCCCGCGAACTTAAGGTGCTCGAGCAGGACGAGATCGTAACTTTTGACCTGATGGAGACAGACAAAGGCACCCAGGCCATCAACATCATCAGGGTCACCGGCTAAACTCGGTCCTGACCACATCGTCTTCAGGGGCGGAAGCGCACAGCTTTTGCCCCTGAACTTTTAAGTCCATGCCCTTTCTGCCCACCAATCTGCAAGAAGCCCAGGCCCGCGGCTGGCACGAACTTGACGTCGTGATCGTCTCCGGTGATGCCTACGTGGACCATCCCAGCTTCGGCGCGGCCATCATCGGCCGGCAGCTGGAAGCGGCCGGGTTCCGCGTGGGGATCATTCCCCAACCGGATCCCTCTACAGACGCGGACTTCATGGCCTTGGGCGCACCCCGCCTCTTTTTCGGCGTAACGGCCGGCAACATGGATTCCCTGGTTTGTAACTACACCGCCCAGCGCAAGAAACGCAATGACGACGCCTACAGCCCAGGCGGCAAAGCCGGGTTGCGTCCGGACCGCGCTTCCCTGATCTACGCGAACGTACTGAAACGCCTTTACAAAAAGGTCCCGCTGGTGCTGGGAGGCATCGAGGCTTCCCTGCGGCGCCTGGCGCATTATGATTTCTGGCAGGATAAAGTCCGTGCCAGCCTGCTGGCGGATACCAAAGCCTCACTTCTGGTTTACGGCATGGGCGAAAACGCGGTCGTGGAGATAGCCCGGGCTTTGCGGGATGGCAAACAGATCAGCGAACTCAGGGAAATCCCGGGAACTGTGGCCTTCAACCCGGAACCGCCTGACGCGGAGGACTTGGTGCTGCCGGACAACCTTGCCTGCGTGGACAAAGCCACTTTTCACCGCATGACCCACCTCTTCGAGGAAAACCAGCATACGAGAACCCTCTTCCAGTTGAACGGCGGCCGCTGGCTGCGGCACAATCCACCCGCGGCGGGGCTGTCTCAAAAGGACCAGGACGCGCTCTACGCCCTGCCCTTTGAATACGCGCCCCATACACGTTACGGCCAGCACAAGATCCCCGCTTTCGAGCAGATCAGGGATTCGCTCACTTCCCACCGCGGTTGTTACGGCGGTTGCAATTTCTGCGCCATCTCCTCCCACCAGGGAAGGGCGATCCGGTCGCGTTCCGCGGATTCCATCGTCAATGAGGCCAAAACCCTCTCCGCGCGCCGAAAAAGAGCCATCACCCTCAGCGATGTGGGCGGTCCCACGGCCAATATGTATGCCTCCAGCTGTGAGCTTGACTGGCCCGACAGCTGCAAACGCCCATCCTGCCTTTATCCAAAGATCTGCCCCCGGCTCAAGCCCGCGCATCAGGAACAGCTGAAACTGCTGGATAAGCTGGAGCGATTGCCGCAGGTCAATCACGTTTTCATTGCCTCCGGGATCAGGCACGACCTGGCTTTGCGCAGCCCCGCCTACATTTCCGCCCTGGCCACCAAATACACCGGCGGCAGGCTCAAACTTGCCCCGGAGCACAGCGTCCCAGCCGTTTTGCGCCTGATGGGAAAGCCGGATACGAGCAGCTTTGAGGAGTTTTCCCGCGAGTTCTTCCAGGCCTGCAAACAAGCCGGCCTCAAACGCCAGATCATCCCCTACATCATCATCGGGCATCCCGGCACCACCATCGAGGACGCGCTTGAACTGCGCCAATGGCTGGTGCGGAACCACCTCCGGGTGGAACAGGTGCAGGAATTCACCCCCACCCCGATGACGATCAGCACTTGCATGTACTACACAGGATTGGATTATTACACCGGCAAGCCCATCCACGTGCCCAAACCCTCGGAGATCAGGCGCCAAAAAGAACTCGCGCTCTGGCATCTGAACTGATCCCTCCTCCACCACCGCCTTCACATCCAAACCCCCGCACACCTCAAAACCTTCACTGCGCGAGTATTTAACCGGTTTCAGCCCTCAAACCGCCCTTAGCCCTTTCCTGTCCGCCTCTCATCTAATTCCCATTAAGTTCCCGCCCGGGCATTGGGAACTCAAGGGGAGGCGAAGGAGGGGTGAACAGGAAGGGGTCAAGGGCGGATAAACAGGGGAAAAAACAAAACCCGGGCTTTCACCCGGGTCTGATAGTGATGGTCGGGATGACAGGATTTGAACCTGCGACCACTTGAACCCCATTCAAGTACGCTAGCCGGACTGCGCTACATCCCGGACCTTGGAACCTAAAAAAAACAGCCCCTGTTTTTGACAAGCAAAATTTGTATTTGACATCCCCGCCCCTTTGGAAAGGATGGTCAATTCAGAGGCGCAAGTGAGCAATGAAGCCACTCGCGCCAAGTTTCAGAAAGGAAAAAGATGACAGCATGAGTTTGATCCGCGCACGAGATCTGTCGCTGGAATTTGGCGGCAACTACATCCTGAACAAGGTGAACTGCAGTTTGGAGCAGAACAGCCGGGTGGGCCTGATCGGAACGAACGGTTCCGGCAAGACCACCCTCATCCGCCTGTTCCTGGGATTACTGCAACCCGTTTCAGGTGAGGTTTTGCGCGCCCGGAACTGCCGGGTGGCCTGGCTGCCGCAGGACCTCAAGCTCGATCCCGCCATAACTCTGCTGGAGCATGTGCGCTCTTCCCGCCTGGACCTGATCTCCCTAGCGGATGAGATCGACCGCCTTTCCCAAAGCCTGGCCACCGCTCACGACCAGGAAACCGAGGCCCGGTTGAACCTTGGCGTGGAGCGCTACACCAGCCTGGGGGGCTACGAATTTGAGAACGAACTGAAGTATGTGCTCACTTCACTGAGCCTGCCGCCGGAGACCTGGAACAAGCGTTGCGGCGATTTCAGCGGCGGTGAGCAAACCCGGATCTGTTTGGCCGCCATCCTGCTGCTGGAGCACGACCTGCTGATCCTGGACGAACCCACCAACCACCTCGATCTGGAAATGATCGCCTGGCTGGAAAGATATCTGCTGAAACAAGGCAAACCCTTTCTGGTCGTATCCCACGACCGCCAGTTCCTGGACAACACCGTGAGCAGCGTCTGGTGCCTGCGTGAGGGCCAGATCAGCGTTACCAAGGGCAATTACAGCTCCTTCAAAGCTGCCGACGAGATCGCCCGCCTCAGCCAGGAACGCCAGTTTGAGCGCCAGCAAAAGCTGATCGCGGAAACCCAGGCCTACATCCAGAAATTCATCGCCGGAACTCGTACCAGTTCAGCCCGTTCGCGCCAAAAGATGCTTGAGCGGATGGAGATCGTGAAAAAACCGGGCCAACAGAGACAGCTCCGCCTGCCCGTGGCGGCCGGAAAACGCAGCGGCAATGACGTTTACACGCTCACCGGCCTCAGTTTCGGCATCCCGCCTGAGCTGGAACTCGCCCGCGAGGTGGACCTCAGGGCCCAATATCAGGACCGCATCTGCGTTTTGGGGCCCAACGGCTGCGGCAAGACCACACTTCTGAACATCCTCCTGGGTGAACACGAGATCATGGGGGGCAGCCTCAAAACCGGGGCCAGCCTCGATATCGGCTATTACGACCAGCATCAGGTGCTGCTGGATGACAGCCTCACGGTGATGGAAACCATCTGGCAGCTTGTACCGCAGGCACCGCAGGGCTATGTGCTCAGTTGGCTGGCGCGCTTCGGCTTCCGCGGCGACGACGTGGAGAAACAAGTCCGCGTGCTCAGCGGCGGTGAGCGTTCCCGGCTTTTCCTCTGCCAGATGATCCACGAAAACCCCAACCTGATGATCCTCGACGAACCTACCAACCATCTGGACATCGATATGACCGACGCCCTGCTGGAAGCCCTGAAAGCCTATACAGGAACCGTCATCTTCGTTTCCCACGACCGCTGGTTCCTCAGCGAACTGGCCACCAAATTTTGGGTTTTCCGCAAAAAAGCCTCTCCCGCGGGCATCTACACCACTGTGGAGGAACCCGACTGCGAATGGCAGAAAGCGATCGAACTGGCTTTCGAGGATCCGGAGCTGGCCAAGGTCCCGCCCCCGGCCCGCGAGCGCAAAAAGAAGATCAATCCCTGGTATCTGGAACAGATCCATCTGAGCATCGAACAGGGCGGACAACGCCTCGCGGATCTGCAAAAAGAGCTCGAATCCGTTCACATGGAGCTTTCGCGCTCGGAAACCTATTCCGAGCCAGGCCGCCTCAGCACCCTGCAAGCGCGAATGGCGGAGCTCGAAATCGAGATCGGAAGCGTGGAAAGCCAGATCGCCGCGTGGGAAGAGCAGTACCTGAGGCAAAGCTATGAAGAGTAAGCGGATCGGCTTCACCACCTCTTTCCCCGTGGAAGTGTTGTTCGCGGCCGGACACAGGCCGGTGGACCTGAACAACATCTTTGTGGAGGGCGATTCCGCCGCGCATGTCCGCAAAGCAGAACTGAAGGGATTTCCGCGCACCATCTGCGCTTGGATCAAGGGCAACTACGATGCCGCTCTCAGCTCCGATCTGGACGAAGTGATCGGCATCGTGCAGGGCGATTGTTCAAACGGCGCTTCGCTCACCGCGATGCTGGCTGAAGCCGGCCTGCCGGTCTGGCATTTTTCCTTTCCGCAGGAACGCACGCGCGAGGCCCTGGATACCGAGCTAAGCAAGCTGGAAGCGCACTTTGAAGTGAGCCGGGATGCGGTGATGAAGGTCAAACGGCGATTGGACGCCATTCGCGCCAAACTGAAAACCCTGGATGAATGGACCTGGTGCGAACGCCTTGTGACTGGCAGGGAAAACCACATCTGGCTGGTTAATTCCTCCGATTTTAGGGGCGATCCCGACCGCTTCGAGGAAGAGCTCGACACCTTTTTAGGCGAGGCCGCCAACCGCGACCCCATCCCCACAAAACTTCGCTGCGCCTATCTGGGCGTGCCTCCCATCTACCGCGACATCTACGACAGGATCGCGCAGCAGGGTGCGGATGTGCTCTTCAACGAGGTGCAGCGCCAGTTCGCCATGCCTTCGCTGCTGCCTGACATCATCGACCAATACCTCGTTTATACCTATCCCTACAGCGTTTTCCAGCGCCTGGAGGACATCCTCCCCCAGCTCAGCCAACGCCGCATCGACGTCGTGATCAGCTACACGCAGTCTTTTTGCCATCTGCAGATCGACAACATTCTGCTGAAAAAACGCATCGACCTGCCTTTCCTCACCCTCGAGGGTGATCAACCGGAGACGCTGGACAGCAGGACTTTGCTGCGTTTGGAGAGTTTCTTCGAGGTGCATGGATGAAGCGGGTGCTGCTGGCCATGAGCGGCGGCATCGATTCCGCCGTGAGCGCCGTCTTGCTGCAGGACCAGGGCTATGAGGTGCTGGGCGCAACGATGCGCCTGCGCGGCGCGGAGGGAGGCCGCTACGGCATTCACAGTGGTTGTTTCGGCCCCCGGGAACCGCTCAACCGGCAAATGCTGGAACGGGTGGGTGAACAACTCCGCATTCAGATCCTGGAAGCAGACCTCAGCCAGTCCTTCGAAAACGAGGTCCTGAACTACTACCGCGCCACCTATCTGCAGGGCCGCACTCCCAATCCCTGCGTGGTTTGCAACCAGAGATTGAAATTTGGCCTGCTGCCCCTGGCGCTGAGAAACCAAGGCGTGGAGTTTGACTTTTACGCCACCGGCCACTACGCCAGAACCCGCTTCAGTAAAGAAAACGGACGCTGGCAGCTGCTCAAAGGCCGCGATGCCCTCAAAGACCAGTCCTATTTCCTCTGTCTGCTGTCTTCAAACCAGCTCTCCACCACGCTTTTTCCCCTGGGTGAACTCACCAAGGCAGAGGTGCGGGAAACAGCCCGTAAACGCGGACTGGATTTTCTGCTCAGCCAAGCCGAAAGCCAGGATTTCCTAAGCGAGGAGGACCATCCCCGCCTGTTTGCGGGTGCGCAGATCAAAGCAGGAGACATGATCGATCCCGAGGGCAAAGTGGTGGGACGGCACCGCGGCCTGATCCACTACACGATCGGCCAGCGCAGGCATCTGGGTCTCAGCGGCAGGCCCGAGCCCTGGTATGTGATCGGCTTTGATACCTGCCGCAATAGCTTGCGGGTGGGCCCGCAAAGCTTTCTCTATAAAGACAAACTCACAGTTTCCAGCGTCAACTGGGTTTCGGCCCCGCCCCTCAGCGCCACCAGCCGCGCCGAAACAAAGATCCGCTTTGCCCACAAACCCGCGCCCGGTACACTCAGACCACTGCCGGACGGCTCGGTCGAAGTGACCTTCGACACCCCCCAAATGTCCGTAACCCCCGGCCAGTTCGCCGTTTTCCATGATGGCGACATCCTCTTGGGAGGGGGCGTGATCCTCTGATGAAGCTGCGATGACATGTAGGCCACAGCCTCCCTTCCCGCTCCGATAGCGTTGACCTATTCCGGTTTCAACTGACACCGCCGGTGGAAAGTCCGGAATGAATTGGGCGAATCTGTTGGTGGAGTGACAGATGGAAGCGCGATCGGAGCGTTCACCCAAGCAGCCGGAATATTCTATTGACACAAACAGCACCGGGAAAACGATGGGCGCATGATTTGCGTAAAATGGGATAAAAACCGCTGTCCGAAGAACATTGAATTGCCTTCGGGCTGGGTCTTTTACAGTTTCCGGCAAGGCGACCAACCCTTATGGTGCGGCATCACGCCCAATCTGGCCCAGCGTTTGAAGGTGGTCCGCCAGAAAGCTGAAAGTGATCCCCGCTACGGGGAAAACACAGCGGCCGCCGACATTTTGCAAATCGAAACATATCCGCGGGCCATTGACGCCCTGATCCGCTTCAAAGTATTTCTGCGCCTGCATCAGGTGACCTTTCAACACGTCATGCGGACCAGCCGCGACTATGTTTACCTGGCCCTGGACGGCCATCGCTTCCCCTTCGTCTGCGTGAAAGAAGACACCAACGACGACTGGAGCTATCTGGGACCCTGGCGCGGCCGCTTTTTCCTCACCGATGTGATGGACACCTTCGCGCGCATTCTGAAGCTCCCCTACTGTGAAACAGACAGCCATCCCTGCGTGAAACACGAAACCGGGGCTTGCCAGGGCTGGTGCCTTGCCTTGGCGGAAAATCTGCCTGAAGCTGAAAAACCTGATCTGGCCAAACTCGACACCCTGCTGCGCGAAACTTATCTGCATCCCCAAAACGGCATCCTGGAGATGGTTTCCCAAGAACGTGACCGCTATTTCGATGACCTCGAGTTCGCCAAGGCGGACCTGCTCGACGAGGAGATCGACAAACTTGCGAAGTACCGCGACTGGCTGGGTTTTCTTTATGTGACCAAGTCCCTGAGCTTCAGCGAAGAGGATTTCGGCGTTGAAAACGGACTCCTGAGCTGGTGCGTATATGAAGGGGTGAGATACGAATTCGTGAACGCGCTGGACTCCTACCGGGAAAATGAACTGCTGGCGATCAACCTCAACGATACCGATGAGGCTCGTTTGCTCTATGAATATCACGTAAAACATCATAAAGGATAGCCAATGTACGATCAAATAGATAATTTGGATATTGTGATCAGCAGCCATCAAGGCAAGGTGCGCGACATTCACGACCTCGGCGACAAACTGCTGATCGTTACCAGCGACCGCATTTCCGCCTTCGACGTGGTTTTCCCCGATCCCCTGCCCGGCAAGGGCGTGATCCTCAACCAGATCGCGGCGCACATCTTCAAAACCACCTCGCAAATCGTTCCCAACCACTTCATCACCGACCGGGTGGAAGACTTTCCGCCTGAATTTGCATCCTATAAGAGCTGGCTGGAAGGGCGCAGCATGCTGGTGCAGAAACTGCGGGTGATCCCTGTGGAATGCATCGTGCGCGGATACATCAGCGGCTCCGCCTGGAGCGAATACCAGCAGTCACGCAGCATCGGCGGCAGGCCCATCGACGAAGACCTGCGCGAAAGCCAGAAATTTGCCCAACCGATGTTCACGCCATCGACCAAGGCCTCATCCGGCCACGATGTGAACATCAGCTTCGAGCAGATGAAGCAGCGTATGGATCCCGCCATCGCTGAATTCATCCAGGCAAAATCACTCGAACTCTATCACTGGGCCCATGCGAAATTGCTGGACAAAGGCATTGTGCTGGCCGACACCAAATTCGAGTTCGGCGCCTTCGGCAACCAGATAATCCTGGCTGATGAGGCCCTGACACCAGATTCATCGCGCTTTTGGGACCTCTCGCTGTATGAAGTTGGCAAAAGCCCCGCCAGCTTCGACAAGCAGATCGTGCGCGATCACCTCCTTAGCAGCGGCTGGAACAAACAGCCCCCCGCGCCGCGTCTGCCGGAAGACATCGTGCAAAAAGCGCTGGACAAATACCGGCAGATTCGCGACCTGATCATCGGAGACGATCAATGCCAAAAATAATCTGCATTGTGGACGACGAAGAAAGCCTCATCGTTGATCTGAAGCTGGAGCTCGAGGCGCTTCGCCCCGCCTGGAAAGTGATGGGGTTCAGCAACGGCCTGGACGCCCTTAGAGAGATCATTGCCGGTGGCATCGACCTCGTGATCACCGACATCGCCATGCCGGACATGGACGGCTATGAGCTGTTCTGGCGAATCAAGGACCACGCTCCCGGCCTGCCCGTGATCATGATGACAGGCTTCGGCTACGACCCCAATCACGTGCTGGTGCGGGCCAAAACCGACGGCCTGCAGGACATTCTGTTCAAACCCTTCGACATCGCCAAACTGATCGCGCTGATCGAAAGCAAACTTGAGCCGGAAAGGTGATTTACGGACTTCGCCAGCCGACATCTTAAACGCCGCACGCTTCTCAGCGACCTGCTAAGCCCCCTCGGCGAGCTCAACGCCGCCTATCAAACCCAACGCCGCCGCCTGCTCTCCGCCCATGCCTGGCGTCCGCCCTGCAAGATGGTCAGCATCGGCAACATCGTAAGCGGAGGCAGCGGCAAAACACCCTTCACCATCCACCTGGCCGGCAGCCTGCAAGCGGCCGGATACAAGGTGGGAATCTCGCACAGGGGCTACAAAGGCAGGCTGGAAAACACTCCCACGCTTATCTCAGACAGGAATGGCATCCTGTTTGGCGTGGAAGAGGCTGGCGATGAAGCACAGCTGATCGCCAACCGTTTGCCCGGCATTCCTGTGGTGGTGGGAAAACGGCGCGCGGCCGCGGTTTCGCTATTGCTGGCCCACTATCCCGACCTTGAAGCGGTGCTGCTGGACGACGCCTTTCAACACCTCAGCATCGCCCGCGACCTCGATATTGTCTGCTTCGACGCCGAAACCGGCTGTGGCAACGGCCGGTTGCTGCCCGCGGGATATCTGCGCGAACCGCTCTCTGCGTTAAACGCGGCCTCCATGCTTGCTGTAATTCACAAACGCCCCTGCAGCTGGGCAGAAGCCAATGGTGGCTGTTGGGCGGGTTTCCCCCAGCCTTTGGTCCACTGCAAGCTGCAGGCGCGGGACGGGATCACGGCGGAGGGCGAGGTGGAGCAGACAAGCTCTCTGAAGGGGGAAAAGCTGTTGCTGATCAGTGGCATTGCTGATCCTGACTCGTTTGAAGAGACCGTGAAAGCGCTGGGGTTGGACTGGCTGCACCACTTCCGCTTTGCCGACCACCATGCCTTCTCGAACAGTGAAGAAGTCAGGCGGATGAAGCGTTTGGCGCAGAAATACGGGGTCGGAAAGCTGCTCTGCACGGAAAAGGACCTGGCCAAACTGGCACGGCACAAGGAATTGAGGGATGAATTGGTGGCTTTGAGAATGGATCTGGTGTGCGAGGAAGAGGACAGTTTGATGAGGCTGTTGAAGATGAAGCTTAGCCTGTAAGCACGTTCTGGGGCTATTGATCCCAGCGATCGGCGAAAGCCTGCCACTGCGCGGCGATCACGATTCCGGCAGTCTCCGCGCGGGTGACCAGTTTGCCCAAAGTGATCTCCGTCAAACCCTCCATCAGCCTGAATTCCGCCTCGCTCCATCCCCCTTCAGCACCGATCAGGAAACAGGGCCGGCCTACCTCTTCCCCGCTCAGATGATGCAACCAGCGATCTGGACGGCGTTCGGAACAAAGGATGGGAGTATAGCCAGCAGCGCGAATGGCCGGCAGCGCGGCTGCAAGCTTGAGCGGTTCATGTATCTCGGGCAGCCAGGGGTTGTCGCACTGTTTGGCGGCTGCGAGGCTTATCCTGCCGAAGCGCGACACCGTGTTGTCCGCGGCCTGGCGCACCGAATGCTCCGTGATGAGAGTGAACAAGGCCGCAACGCCGAGTTCGGTGCATTTCTCCACCAAAAGCTCGTCGTGGCGGTTCTTGAGGAGGGCGAAAGCTATCGCGTAGGGATGCCGCCGCTCCTTCTGAAGCACGATTTTTGTGATCCGCAGCTGGGCCGAGCGCGGCTCCAGGCTTTCCACCACCGCCTGCGCGAGAGCGCCCTGGCCTGAATTCAGAAGCAACGTCTCATTCAGCCTGCGTTTGGCCACCCGCGCCAGATGATGGAATTCCTCGCCCTCAAGCCTGACCAGCTCGCCAGCATGCAGTTTTTCGAGTCCGGCAAAGTAAACCGAAGGCATCGCGCCAAGCCTTTTAAGTGAAGAAATCCTTCAGTTTTTCCTTGAAACTCTTGCCCGGCTTGAGCTCGCGCTTTTTGTTCAGCTCCGCCAGACGTTTGTAAAGGTCGCTTTCCTCGCGGGAGAGCCGGCTGGGCGTGTGCACGTTGATCCGCACGATGAGGTCTCCGCGGGAATCGCTGTACAAGCCCTGGATGCCTTCGCCCTTGAGGCGGAATTCGCGTCCGCTCTGCGTTCCGGCAGGGATCTTCATCTTGGCTTTGCCGGTGAGGGTGGGCACGATGATCTCGTCGCCCAGCACCGCCTGCGTGAAATGCACAGGGAAGTCGAGGACCACGTTGTTGCCGTGGCGTTCGAAGAGGTCGTCCTGCTTTTCGTTCACCTGTACCAGCAGATCGCCGTGGGGGCCATTACGCGGGCCAATATGGCCCTGTCCGCGCACCCGCAGGATCTGTCCCTCCTCCATGCCGCCGGGGATCTTGACCTTGATCTCTTTGGTCTTGGCCATGCGCCCCTCGCCGTAGCATTTGCTGCACTTGTTGCGGATGATCTTGCCCTCACCGCGGCAGGAAGGGCATTCGGAGACAGTCTGCATCTGCCCGAACAGCGATTGGCGCACGGTGCGCACCTGGCCTGTGCCGCGGCATTGGCTGCAGGTTTCGGTGTTGCCGTCGGCGCTGCCGCTGCCGTGGCAGACGTCGCAAGCTTCCTTGGCGTTGATCTTGACGGTTTTTTCGGTGCCGAGGGCGATCTCTTTAAGGCTGAGTGAGAGCTCGATGCGCAGGTCGCTGCCCCGGTTGGAGCGTTGCTGGCCTCCGCCTCGTCCGCCAAATCCCCCGCCGAAGAGGGTTTCGAAGATGGAGCCAAAGCCACCGCCGCCAAAGAGGTCGCTGATGTCTTCAAAATGGCTGAAATTATCCCAGTTGAAACCGCCGTTGCCGAATTGCTGATCGATGCCCGCGTGACCATACTGATCGTAGATCTGGCGCTTGTCTTTGTCGGATAGCACCTCGTAGGCCTCGGAGGCTTCCTTGAATTTCTCCTCCGCCGCTTTGTTGTCCGGATTTTTGTCTGGATGGAACTGCATCGCCAGCTTGCGATAGGCTTTTTTGATCTCGGCTTCGTCCGCTGTCTTGGGCACGCCCAAAACTTCGTAATAATCTCGTTTCGCCACTTCTACTCCTCTGCTTGCGAAAAAGGTTTGGCCCCGGCGGAGAGGCTTCCCCGCCGGAACCAATGCCGCTTATTTATCGTCGACAACCTCAAAATCGGCGTCGATGGGACCTTCTGATTGCTTGGGTTCGTCTGTTTGCGCTTCACCCTGGAAGCCCTGCTGATCGAAACCGGCGGGGTTGGGGCCTTCCGCCCCTTGCTGCTGCTGTGCCTGCGCATAAAGGATCTCGCCCAAGCGCTGCGCTTTGGAGGCCAGATTCTGTTTGATGGCTTCAAGTTCGGATGCCTCCGTGGCTTTCTCCATCTGCTCTTTGGCGCTTTTAACCTCGGTTTCCAGCTCGGTCTTTTCGCTTTCGCTCAGCTTGTCGCCGTAGTCGCGCAGGTTTTTCTCCGTGCCGAAGATGAGGCCGTCGAGCTCATTGCGCGCGGAGATGAATTCCTGCCGCTTCTTATCTTCCTCGGCGTGCATTTCCGCTTCCTTGATCATGCGGTCGATGTCATCCTTGCTCATGTCGCCGGCGCGGTCGATGTGGATGGACTGTTCTTTGCCGGTGCCCATGTCCTTGGCGGAAACGTGCAGGATGCCGTTGGCGTCAATGTCGAAGGTCACTTCGATTTGCGGCACGCCGCGGGGGGCGGAGGGAATGCCAACGAGGTCGAAACGCCCGAGGGATTTGTTGTCGCCCGCCATGGGACGCTCACCCTGCAGCACGTGGATGGTTACGGCGGTCTGGTTGTCCGCGGCGGTGGAGAACACCTGGCTTTTCTTCGTGGGAATGGTGGTGTTGCGCTGGATGAGCGGCGTCATCACGCTGCCCAGGGTCTCTATGCCCAGGGTTAGCGGCGTGACATCGAGCAGCAGCACATCGCTCACCTTTTCGTCGCCGGAAAGGATGGCGCCCTGGATGGCAGCGCCGATGGCCACCACCTCGTCGGGATTGAGGCTGCGGTTCGGCTTTTTGCCAAAGAATTTCTCAACGGCTTCCTGCACTGCCGGAATGCGGGTGCTTCCACCCACGAGCAGCACTTCCTGAATGTCGGAGGCGCCCACTTTCGCGTCGGCCAATGCCTGTTTGCAGGGACCAAGCGTGCGCTGCACAAGGTCTTCCGTGAGACGGTTGAATTCCGCCAGGCTGAGGTCGATGTTCAGATGTTTGGGGCCGGTGGCGTCGGCGGTGATGAAGGGCAGGTTGATGTTCGTGGTCTGCGTGCCGGAGAGCTCGATCTTGGCCTTTTCGGCGGCTTCGCGCAGGCGCTGCATGGCCATGGGGTCCTTGGAGAGGTCAATACCTTCCAGTTTCTTGAATTGGTCTAGCATCCAGTCGATCACGCGTTTGTCAAAATCGTCGCCGCCGAGGTGGGTGTCGCCGTTCGTGGAGAGCACTTCCACCACCCCCTGCGAGATATCGAGTATGGAGATGTCGAAGGTGCCGCCACCGAGGTCGTAGACGGCCACTTTCTGCTCTTTCTTGTTTTCCATGCCGTAGGCCAGAGCCGCTGCCGTGGGCTCGTTGATGATGCGCTTCACTTCCAGGCCGGCGACCCTGCCGGCGTCTTTGGTGGCCTGGCGCTGGTCATCGTTGAAGTAGGCTGGAACGGTGATCACGGCTTCGGTGACCGTTTGCCCCAGGTAGGCTTCCGCGGTCTCTTTCATCTTTGTGAGCACCATCGCGGAGATCTCCTGCGGGGTGTAGTCCTTGTTGTCGGTGTCAATGTGCACCGCCGCCTGGCCTTTGAGGCCGGACTTCACTTTGAACGGCACCTGCTGGATCTCGGAGCCGACTTCGCTGTAGGCGCGCCCCATGAAGCGTTTGATGGAAAACACCGTGTTGGTGGGGTTGGTGACGGCCTGACGCTTGGCCAACTGGCCCACCAGACGCTGTCCGTCCTTGGTGAATCCGATTACGGAAGGCGTTGTGCGGCCGCCCTCGGCGTTGGTGATGACGACGGGTTTTCCACCCTCAACCACTGCGACGCAGGAGTTGGTGGTACCCAGATCTATTCCGATTATTTTTCCCATTTCTTATTCCTCCATGGTACTTTTATTTTACTTCAATGTTTATTACATCGGCACCTTTGCCGCCGGAAGGCATTTCTTCCGTGGGCGGCTCGGTTTCCGTCTGTTTGTTTTCATGTTTGCCTGAAGAGACGGCCACGCGCACAGGACGCAGCACCTTGTCGTGCATGGTGTAGCCGTTTTGGATGACGGCAGCCACGAGGTTGGCCTCGTATTCGCTGGGAATATGGGCCAAGGCCTCATGCAGCGAGGGATCGAACTCTTCGCCGAGGGCTTCGATCTTGCAGACTCCCTCTTTGCCGAGGATGCTGCGCAACTGCTGTTCGATCTGCGTTACGCCCTTCACGAAGGCGTTGTCATGGTCGGCTGCCTCCTCCTGGCTGAGGGCGCGCTCGAAGTTGTCCATTACGTCGCAGATCTCCAAAGCCAGCTTTTGCGTGGCCAGCTTGATCCAATCGCTCTTTTCGGCGATGCTGCGGCGGCGGTAGTTCTCAAATTCCGCCATGCTGCGCAGGTATTTATCCTTCAGTTCCTGATTCTCGCGTTCCAGTTCGGCCACTCTCTGCATCGGGTCCGGCTCCTTTTGCTCTTCCTGCGGTCCAGTTTCGGTTTCAGCAGCCGCGGCCACTTTTTCGGAGGCGGCCTCCGCCGTACTTTCTTCCTGATATGCTCTCATTTCCAATTCCATGCCTTGTTTATCCTTTTTCTTTTTCACATCTCCTCCTATTTGGCCACCATCATGCCTTTGCGGGTGGTTTCGGTGATCGTCTGCGTGATGTCGCGGATCAGCGGGATCAGCTTGCGGTAATGCGTTCGCAAAGGCGCCACCACACCGAGGTAGCCGGGAATGCCGAACACCTCGTAGCGGCCGTAGATGAGGCAGAACTCCGTCCACTCGGGAACGTTGAAATCCTCGCCCATCAGCACGTTCACCTCTTTGCCGCTATCTTTGCTGCGCATCAGGTTGATCACGAGGTCCTGCCGCTGGATGAAGTTCATGAAACTGAGAATGTTACGTTTGCTGTCAAATTCAGGCTGCTCCAGAAACTTGATGCTGCCGTCATAGTTGATGAAGAAATCGCTGATATCCACGAAAGCCCTGTGCAGCTCGCGCAGGAAAGTGCTCACCATGGGATTGTCGCGATACATGTTTTCGCGCATCTCAACCAGCACTCGGTTGGCGATGTCGTAGATGCGGAGCCCGGCCAGTTCGTCGTTCAGATAGCGCACCAGCTTTTTAAGCTGCGCTTCTGTGAATTCCTGCTCGAGCTTCATAACCACGGTCTTGTCCAGTCCCGAATCGAGGCTCATCACGAAGATGTATTTGCCGTTGCCGATGGGAAACACTTCCAGCTTCGCCAGATAGCCGCCGGAGATCTCGGGCTCGGCCACAAAGCTGAGCTGGTCCGTCTCCTGCGCCAGCAGCAGCATTATGTAATGCAGCGCCAGCGGCGTGTCCTTGTAATGCTTGATCAGCAATTCGCGCAGCACTTCCATGTCCTTGAAACGCACGTTCGCGTGCTCCGCTTCGATGAGGCGGAGGTAGCTGCGATAGCCCAGGATGGTGGGCACGCGTCCCGCGGAAGTGTGCGGCTGGCTGATCTGAGCGGCTTGCTCCAGCTTCATCAGATCGAGGCGCAGCGTTGCCGAACTCACTCCGGTGAGATACTTTTCGTTCAGCACGCGTGACGACACCGGCTCGTTGCTGCTGATGTATTCATCAACCAGCGCGGCCAGCGTGGCATTGAGTCTGAGCTGATTTTTTTTCATGTCTCGGCGGTCACTCCCTTGGATATTTTAGCACTCACTTCGGTAAACTGCTAATCTAAGGACAAAGTAATCGAAAGCGAAAAATTGTCAATCGAAAAGTGAGACTGCTAAAAAATCCGCCCACCTGCTTGGATACAAATGCATGACTTCGCTGATCCGGAATGACATCGACACACCACCAACGCCAACCGCTCCCTCCTCCCCATCCATAAACCCTTGTGGTTTCGCCCTCCACAACATGCTAAATTCGGGCTGTCTTCGGCGACGGCAACAGAGGAGCAGCACCGTGGACAGAGACGGCAGATCTCACCTGCCGGTGGTCACGCAGCCAATAACAATGTCTCGCGCGCGGGGAACTTATCTGATGAACAAGCCTCTCAGCAGGATGATCTCGCCGCTGATCTGCAAGCGCAGGAAGAAGACGCCGCTATCGAACAGTCCCAGCGTGAGCGGATCGAGGGGGATTTCGTTGATGCCCGCTTTCACCGAGCATTCGCGCTCGCCCAGTTTCCGGCCTTTGGCGTTGTAGAGGGAAACGCGGACGCTGCCTGTGGCATCTCCAACCCCAAAGGACAGCTTCGCGGTGCCGGAAAAAGGGTTGGGCGTGAGACGCGGCGCCATTTCAGCGGTGGGCAAAGTGGGATCGTCAGCCGCGACGATGCTTACGGTAACTATATTCGAGGGATCGGAGAAATGGTCTCCGTAGCGGGCTTTCACATAGAATTCGTGGGTGCCGCCGCTGAGATTGGTGACGGTGTGGGTGAGGATACCGCCCTCCACGGCCTGGACGAGTTCGTCGTTCATGAAGATGTAATACTGGTCCGGCACAACGTAGGGCGAGGGCGGCTGCCAGCTTAGCACGACGCTGGCAGGCGGCATCTGCTCAGCGGAAAGGTTTCGCGGCGGCAGGTATTGCGCGCCGAGGCTGCCATTGCCGTTGATCCGCATGGCATAGATGTCATAGGCCGAATTGCCTTGTTCCCAGACCAGAACGCTCCAATTGTCGGGATGGGTATCACAGTCATAGTGCATTTTCGGATCCACGCTATTGGCCACCATCAAGCTGCCCTGCGTCCAAATCACTTCGTCTGCGGCATTCAAGCAGGTGGCAAAGAGATTATTGGTTCCGTATGCATAGAGGAAAACTGCTCCGGCAGGTACGAGGTAGGAGGCGATGGTATTGCATTCCGAGGGCCCGATGTCGATGTAGGCGGGCCCGGTTTCGCCCCAGAGGCGGTTTCCGCTGAAACTCATCAGCTGCCGTGCGAGGCCAGCGTTGTTCTGGTTGGCATCGGTTTCGCGGTAGAAGACGTAAACCTGCTGACCGGCAGTGTCCACGGCGATTTTGGGATAGTATTGCTGATTGGCGGGACTAACGCTCACGAGGCTGCCGTTCATCCCCATGCTGGCGCTTCCATCCGCGGCTATCCTTTGGCAATAGACGTCGTTGTCCATGTTGCTGTCGCGGTCTTCATACCAGGCCAGCACTGCGCCTCCCGCTCCGTCACTGGCAAAAGGGATGAGTTGCTGCCAGGCGGCGATCCCGCCCGCTTCGCTTACAGCTGCGGTCCACGGAAATGTCCCTTCCGGAGTGCCCTTCACCAAGTGAATGTGACGGGTGGGCGACCAATAGGGACCGGTGTCGTAATAGAGTTTGAGCAGAATGTCGTTGCCCACCCCCTGAATGATCTGCGGCCAGGTGTAGCTGCCAGCGGTGGACGACAATTCTATGCCGTTTTCGCCCCAAAGCTTCTGCCCCGCGGCGCTGAGGCGGTTGATCACGACAGAGGTGTTGGCAGGCCCCATGCGCTGCCAGGCGAAATAGCTGCTGCCGTCGGCGGAACAGAAACAGACAGGCGACATGTTGCCATAATCCATGTTGGTGTCATTGGACAGGGCAATGCCGTCGGCGCCCCAGAGGAATTGGCCAGCGGGGCCGATCTTGTAGGCCACAACGTTGTTCACGCCGGCGTTGCGGATGTCCTGGAAGACGATTACGGCGTTGCCGTCCGGATCAACGTCGAGGTCGTATTCGGTGAGCCAGGTCATCTGATCGTGGGAGCTGATGAGCAAGCCCAGCGGATCGGTCCAGATGTGGTTTCCATGCGTATCCATGAGGTTCAGGAACACTTGGTAGGCTCCGGATTGGGTGTCGAAACGGCAGATGTAGGTATTGCCGTTGGGCGCGATGGACACCTTGGGCATCACCTGTTCGCCAGTGAAACCGGCAATGAGAGTGGGATTATACGGATCCGCGCTCCACTCGGCAAAGAGGGCTGTCGCGACAAGGCAGGCAGCGAAGATCATAAAGATATGTTTCATGCTACACCTCGCTTGGTTGAATACCGCCATTTTTGGCCTTGGGGGATTTTTGGTCAAGCAATATTTTGGGTTCTCTTTCAAATCGGGTGGGTTAAGCCCCATGCGGAAAACGTCGGCGTGAGGGTGAAGTGGCCGGGGACCCTGTGGAGGAGTGCAACGGTGCCCTCTGGCCATTAAAGCCATTGCCCGGGTCCCGGACGCGCCTCCCGCCTGATAGCCGCGTTTGATGCGAGAATCAGGCGGGAAGCATGAGAGGAGAATGGAAGCGAGCGCTCAAGGCGTGACTGACAGGATATGGCGGTGGGTAAGCATTGCTGTCGCCCCCAGGCTTTACCCACCCGGTTTGGAAGAGAGCCATGTTTTATCCAAAGAGAAACCGGGGAAGGGAGAAAGAGTTGCATGGCGGTGGTGGTGCGCAAACCTTTTCTCCTTTGCCCTTTTGCTCTGTCGCTATTCAAACAACCAATCGTAGCGCGTAACCGGCAGCGCGTAGAGCTCGGTCTTGTCCAGCTCCAGCAGTTCCGCCAGCACATCGTATAATGACGGACTGGCGAGGCTTTTGCCGATCAGCAGGCGCGAGCCGTTCCACTCGGTGGAGGTGACGATGCGCTTGAGGTCATAGTCTTTGCTGCGGGTGGCGGTGCTTTTGGTAAAGATGTGCTCACTGGTTCGGAAAAAGTCCTGAAGGCGTTTCTCCACCCGCATACGCAGTTGATCAGGAATCCCGATGCCAACGATCTCGCCTGTGGGCAGCTTGCCTTTGCCGCTGAGGGCTTCGCTGCGCAGCAAACGGAATTGGGGGATGCGCGGCTGGGCCAAGGCATCAGCGATCTTTTCAGAGCTGTAAGCCTGATGGAAAGTGACGTCGCAGTATTCGCACACACTGGCCACGCCCAAAGGCAGCGGCGGACAGAGGCTCACCCGCGGATGGGGCGAAAAGCCTTGCGTGAAGACGGTTTCGAGCGGCATCTGCCCGATGAGGCGGAAAAGCATGCGCATCCAATCCAGATGCGATATGAAGCGCAGAATGCCGTCCTTGGCATACCAGAGTCGATAGCGGTGCTGGATCTGGCCCTGTTGGAGCTGGAAAGTATTTTTGTTGCTGACTTCCGCCGCGGGCGAAGCGTTGTAGGCGGGGGCGTCCACGGTCCTCACCACAGGGCCGCATATTCCACATTGGGAGCAGACTTCGCGGCAATCGGGGGTGGTTTCGCCAGCCAGCGCGTGAGCCCATTCGCGGCGCAGAAACTTCTTTGTGATGCCGATGTCCACGAAATCCCAGGGCAGCGGCTCCTCCCCGTCCCTTTCCCGCAGATAGTTCTCCACGTCGATGCATGTGGCGGTGGAAGCCTGTTCCCAGATGGAATAGTCGAAACACTCGTTCCAGCCGTCGAAGCGGGCGCCGAGGCACCAGGCGCTGTGGATGAGTTCGCCCACGCGGGCGTCGCCGCGGGAAAAGACGGCTTCCAGCAGTGAACTCTCTATGGTATGGTATTTCACGCGGATGCTGCGTTGGCGGGAAAAGGCCTGCTTCACCTTCAGGCAGCGGCGCAGCAGCTCCTCACGGGAAAGCATTGCTACCCATTGGAAGGGCGTGAAAGGCTTTGGCACAAAGGGTGAGAGGGTAACGTTGATCTGCAGGCGGCGGCTGAGGGAGGCGATCTTTTGAGTGAGGGTGATGATGCCATCTATGTCCTCTTCGGTCTCCAGCGGCAGGCCCACCATGAAATAAAGCTTGATCTTCTGCCAGCCGAGGTCGAGAGCGGTTTGCACGCCCTGGATGATATCCTCTTCGCTGAGGTTTTTGTTGATCACGTCGCGCAGACGCTGAGAACCCGCTTCGGGAGCGATGGTGAGGCCTTCGCGGCCAAGTTCGCGCAGCAAACCCACCATGGCGGGATCGAGGGCATCCACCCGCAGCGAAGGCAGCGATATGTGCGTGCGGTCGGTATCCACGGCTGCAAGCAAACCCGCCAGCAGTTCCTTCACGCGGCTGTAATCGCTGCTGGAAAGGGAGAGCAAGCCAGCTTCGTCCCAACCCGTTAGCGCCACTTCGCGCAGGATCTCGTCGCGCACTTCGGCGGCGTCGCGTTCCCGCACCGGACGGTAGAAGTAGCCGGCGTGGCAAAAACGGCAGCCACGGGAACAGCCGCGCATGATCTCGGACACGCAGCGGTTGTGGGTGGCGAGTTGCCAGGAAAGCAGCTGCGGGCTGTGCAAAGTGGCGCTGGCGCCGAAGCTGGTAAATTTGCGCGATATCACCCTTTGCCCCGCAGGCATCGCCGGAACATGGCAGCCGTCTAGCTTTGCCAGTTCCTCAAGCCGCCTTTCCCTATCCTTCACGCGGATGAATACGGCTGCTATCTCAGCGATGGCCTCCTCCGCCTCCCCAAGGAAAAATACGTCGATGAAGCAGGACAGCGGCAGGGGATTGGTGGCGCAGGGACCTCCCGCCATCACGATTGCATCGCCTTCCGCGCGCTCATTTGCCAGCACGGGAATGCCTGCCAGGTCCAGCGTTTCGGGAATGTTCGAATAGGTGAGTTCGCTTTGCAGGGTGATGCCCACGAGGTCAAAATCCCGCAGCGGGCGGCGGCTTTCGAGGCCGAAGAGGGGCAGCTGTTCGCGGCGCATGATGTCGATCATGTCCAGCCAGGGCAGATAGGCGCGGTCGGCCATCACGCCCTCCAAGCGGTTGACGATGGAGTAGAGGATCTTCAGCCCCAGATGCGAGACGCCCACCTCGTAAACGTCGGGATAGACAAAGCAGAAATTCACATCCTGCCAGGCTTTGCGCACCGCGTTGAGCTCGTGGTCGATATAGCGCGAGGGCTTTTCCACGCGGGGCAGCCAGGGCTCGATGAAAACCTCTTGCATGGCTAAAGAGAACGGATGCGGATGTTTACGTGGTGTTTATCGCCCCAGCGGAGGAGGGTTTTGCAGGCGGGATTGTCCTGCAGGTGTTTGCGGACGTTGGTGGCGCCGGCGGAGAGGTCCTCGAGGGTGTCGTCGTAGCGGCATTCCTGCAGGTAAAAGCGGTCGCCGGGCTTCAGCAGTTCCTGCACGCGGGCGATGTCTTTCCAGTCGAAGAGGCGTTCAAAAAAGGTGGTACGAAATTCGTATTCCTTACCGCTGCCGCGCAAGGTTTCCATGCTGCGGAGAATGTCCTCCACGGGCACTGAGGAGCGCGAAACCAGATGGTAAAGGTCGGCCGGCGCTTTCACGTCCATCGCCCAGTAGTCAACAAGTTCCTGCTCCACAAGGCTTTGCAGCACATCTGGATGCGAGCCGTTGGTGTCCATCTTCACGAGGAAACCCAGATACTTCAGTTTCTTCACGAAGCCGATCAGATCGGGCTGCACCGTGGGTTCGCCGCCGGTGATGACCACGGCGCCAAGTTTGCCTCTTCTTCGCCTGAGGAAATCCAGCACCCGTCCCGTCGCCAGAGGCTTTTCAAAGCGCGCGGGATCCACCAGTTCGGGGTTGTGGCAATAGGGGCAGCGAAAATTACAGCCCTGCGTGAAGACGATGGCCGCCAGCTGTCCGGGGTAGTCGAGCAGCGAGAACTTCTGAAAACCGCCTATCTTCATCAGAGCGCGTGATGCTTCGCGGGATCCGTCGCGTGGCTGTTCTTGATGGTGTCGAAAGTGGTGCGCAGCTTGAATTCGGCCTTTTTGCCCTCGTTCCATTGCGAGACGGGGCGCAGGTATCCCACGATGCGTGAGAAGACCTCCGTTTGCCTTTGGCATTGCGGACAGTGGGCCTGTTCGCCAACGATGTAGCCGTGTTGGGGGCAGATGCTGAAGGTGGGCGAAAAGGTGAAGTAAGGCAGGCGATAGTTCGAGCAGATGGTGCGCACCAGCTTGCGAATGCTTTCGCCGTGTTCAACCCTTTCCCCCCCAAAGATATGCAGCACGGTTCCGCCGGTGTATTTGGTCTGCAATTCGTCCTGGAGGTCGAGCACCTCGAAAATGTCGTCGGAGAAATTCACCGGCAGTTGGGAGCTGTTGGTATAGAAAGGCGTGGCGTCGCCGCAGTTGGCGCTGATGATGTCCGGATGGAATTTCTTGTCGAGGATGGCGAGGCGGTAGCTGGTGCCTTCAGCCGGCGTTGCTTCAAGGTTGTAGTTGCATTCGGTCTCTTCCTGGAATTCCACCAAACGTTCCCGCAGATAGTCCATCACTTTTAGCGCGAAGGCGCGTCCTTCCTCGCTTCCAAGGTTTTTGCCCAGGTAGTTCACGCAGGCTTCGTTCATGCCAATGATGCCGATGGTGGAAAAGTGGTTTTTCCAATATTGCAGAAAGCGTTCGTAGATCTTCTTCAGATAAAAGCGCGTGTAGGGATAGAGCCCGTTCAGAGTATAGCGTTCCAGGATCTTGCGCTTGATCTCGAGGCTGTTTTTGGCGATCTGCAGATTCTCTTCCAGCAGCGCGAGGAACTCTTCCTCGCTATGGGCACGGTAGCCGATGCGCGGCAGGTTGAGCGTCACCACGCCGATGGAGCCGGTGAGCGGATTGGCGCCGAACAAGCCTCCACCGCGGGCTTCCAGCTTGCGCGTATCCAGGCGCAGACGGCAGCACATGGAGCGCGCGTCGTTGGGATCGAGATCGGAATTCACGAAGTTCGAGAAGTAGGGAATGCCGTATTTGGCGGTGGCCTCCCACAGATAGCTCAGCTTGGGATCGTCCCAGCTGAAGTCTTTTGTGATGTTGTAAGTGGGTATGGGAAAAGTAAATACGCGTCCCTTGGCGTCGCCTTCGATCATCACCTCAAGGAAGGCTTTGTTCAGCATGTCCATTTCAGACTGAAAGTCCCCGTAGTTCTGCGCTTGCGGCTCTCCGCCAACGATCACGGGGCTGTCTTTGTAGATGTCGGGCGGCTGCAAATCCAGCGTGATGTTCGTGAACGGCGTCTGGAAGCCAACGCGGGTGGGCACGTTGATGTTGAAGATGAATTCCTGCAGCGCTTGCTTCACCTCGTGGTAATCCAGCTTGTCGTAGCGGATGAAGGGGGCCAGCAGCGTGTCGAAGTTGGAGAAAGCCTGCGCTCCGGCAGCCTCTCCCTGCAGCGTGTAAAAGAAGTTCACGATCTGCCCCAGCGCGCTGCGGAAATGCTTCGCGGGCGAACTCTCCACCTTGCCTTCAGCGCCGCAAAAGCCCGTCATCAGCAGGTCCATGAGGTCCCAGCCCACGCAGTAGACGGAAAGCTGGCCGAGGTCGTGGATGTGGATGTCGCCCTCGATGTGCGCGCGGCGGATCTCCGGCGGATATATCTTGTTCAACCAGTAGGTTTTGCTGATCTCACTGGCGATGTAGTTGTTCAAACCCTGCAGCGAATAGGCCATGTTCGAATTCTCGTTCACCTGCCAGTCGAGCTTTTCCAGATACTGGTCGATGAGCTGCACGCCGCCGGTGGAAAACATTTCGCGGATGCGCGCGTGCTGGTCGCGATAGATGATGTACGCTTTCGCCGCTTTCTTGTAAGGAGATGCCAGCAGCACCTCTTCCACGATGTCCTGGATCCTCTCCACTTCAGGAATGGCGGTATCTATGATCTGCGCCGCGAGGTTCACCACCCGCGCCGTCAAAACTTCGGCCGTGTCGCCCTCAAACTCTCCCGTGGCCTCACCTGCCTTGCGAATTGCCCGCACGATCTTGTGCTTATCAAAACTGACAATGTTGCCGTTGCGTTTCCGAATCTTCGAAAACATCACAACCTCCCTTGCGAAACATATCGATAATCTTTTCGCACGCATGGGTTTGTAACTTTTAGGCTCACTTTAACCATACGCGCGCCAATGCTGCGAATTGCATACAAACAGGAACTTAGCATTTCTGTCAAGCTAAACTTGCGGCTTTTCGGCACTATTTTTCCCAAAGCCGTCTGAGGCCTGAAGAAAAAAGATCCGGCGGGAGAGCAGGCATCATTTACGCCATATAAGCATGAGTCATATGCGCATGTTCAGCAGGAGGCTTTTGACCCAAGCTGAGCAGGAGTCATGCTCGCCAGAACAGCTTCCACAGGCTCCATTAAGCGCGCATGTGACTTATACGAACCACCCCACCGCTACTACCCGCACGAGCACTGCCCCCCTAAATGCTGTTCCAGCGAGAAAGCCAGACTATAACCGAAGCGACTCTTGCTTGTTGTGGGATCAGACTTTCCGCCGCCTCATTCACCAAACTGACAGATGGCGCGAGTTTCTACATCACGGGAATACGATGGCTGTCACATAATAGAATTTGAACTGGCAGCTCAGGTCAGTGTCTGCCACATATGTTGTTTCATACGGCGAACCGGGCAGCAATTCCCACGGCCCGTTTTCGGGATCAAAGCTGTAATATAAGTTGTAGAGGCTGACATCGGGGTTTGCGTCCCAGGAGATGACAACCCTGCCAAGATCAGGCTCGTAGACGATGTGGACGTTTTCTGGCGGAGGCGGGGGTGGAGGCGGTTCGTAAACCTGGATCTCGAACCACGGCGTCTCGTTGTTGGCTGGGTCCATATCGCCGTCAATCTGCACTATTCCTGAGATGTAGTAGGTGCCAGGCGCGGTGAAGGTCCATTCGAGGGGGATGCAAACCATTTGGCCTGGGGCGATGGGTTGGTCGGTGATGAGGATGCTGGTCGAAGTTCCGCTGGTCCAGTCGAAGATCCCGACAATATAGGTCTCTTCTGTCACGATGCCCAGGTTGTGGATGCTGAGGTCGAAGAAGGAAGGTATGTCCACATAGCCAGTGGCCGGGCTGGTTAGACTAATCGCGGCGAGGTCGTGCACATGAAACTCGGTGCTGCCCCAGGCGAAATAGGTGCTGCCGGACAAAATGAGCGCCACAGGAACGCTGCTCTGCACGGGATAGCGTGTGTCGGGCAGGATGGGGCCGATTCCCAGGGGATTTGATACCGCTCCCCAGGGCCCTTCAAGCATCATGGCCTGCACCAGGTAGGTCTGCTCCAGCGTTCCCGCCAGGTTGTCGCTGTTGCCGGTGCTGTTGTTGAAGCCATCCACCTTCACCACAGTCATGGGCGACAGATCAAGCCCGGAATTGATCACCACATGATACGACCAATCCCCCATGGCGGTCGTTAGCGGCGGATTTACATCTCCACAGGGCCTGCCCGCGATGCTCACTGTCACCGTCTGTCCCGCGGGTTCAGTGATGAGGCGGAATGGCTTGTATACGTTGCAGGTGATCTCCGTTCCACAGGGTTCGCTGCCCAAACCGAGGGGGTAGTCGATTATTGCCGGACCCGGCGCGAACAGCGGAAACTCCCGTCGCAGCGGACCGCAGATATAGGAGCCGTGATACCATTCCTCCGCATAGAGGCCCGGATCGACCCCATCCACTTCGCCGGGATTGCCGCAGGCGAGCACGGGCACGTTCGGCTCTTCGCATTGGATCACACCCCGCACGAGTCGCAGCCCGCCTGTCGTTTCTGTGCCGATCCTCAGAGGATAAGCCAATTGCAGCGTGCCCAGCGAATACATCGTCAGCCCGCCGGTGATGATGTGCTGTCCTCCGGCGTTGGTTTCTATCTCATGGCTCGTTTGCCGCCAGCGACATTCGGGATTTTCCGTGAGGAAAGCGCAGTAGGTGTAGTCGCGGGAAGTTACGTTCGGCTCATGTTCAATTAGAGTGGGTAAGTCCATCCATAAGGTACCCACAGCGTTGCAGAACTTTGAGCCTAAAGTAATCAAAGTCCTTGTAACCGTATGCTCTTTTCAGTAGGGTTTTGATTACGTTG
>Ga0265295_1000598_pt1 | contig 71250 bp, 76 predicted proteins | sample Munlansysbiofilm_FD_192503 | JGI IMG/M metagenome (GOLD analysis project Ga0265295, IMG submission 192503) | Leachate microbial communities from a municipal landfill in Southern Ontario, Canada - Methane capture system biofilm | ecosystem: Engineered > Solid waste > Landfill > Unclassified ...
GAAAAATTTATATCGATTTATAACTTTCAATTTGTACCGACAATTAAAGTGTTATTTGGGAAAAAAAGAACCAAAAAACCAACGGGACACTATTACCTTTAATTAGGGGGGTGTTTCATATAAAAAATACCAATCGATACAGATCTTTTTTCAACCCCCATATTGGATGCTTTTTTATGCCTTCCCCTTGCACTTATTTATCGTCAGTCCACCACAATCACGGCCATGCCGTCTGTTGAATGAACCACCTTGTTCGAAACGCTTCCCATGAAAAACTCCTTTAGGCCGGAAAGGCCCCTTCTCCCCACTACGATGGTGTCGTACCCGCCATCTCTTGCCTCCTTCATGATGTCCTGGGCAATTCCCTTCTTCTTCTTGCGGATTTTCAACTTAACGTTTTTTGGGGAGAAACCCGCCATAACAAGCGCCTCTTTCGCCTGGTTTATAAACGTCTGCACATTTTCCCGCTTGGCATCCTCAATTGAACAAAAGGCTTCTCTATTCTCCTTGAATAACGGTATTAAGGAAGGTCCGTCCAGGCCACAGGCTGCTATGGCATCAGGCAGGATACTCAGAAGGGTAATTTCCATCTCACATTTCATGGTCTCGGCCACGTAGCGGATCGCCTTTAAAGAGCTCTTGGACTCATCTATTGCCACCAAAATTTTGCATGCCATGATTCTATGGACCTCCTGAAATTCCTATGTAAGTTTGCCTGAAATTGCCAGGCGAAGTTGCTTGGTTGCTTTTTTTTATCTTTCATGCCCGACTGATAGTGCCTCAGCAACAGTACAAATTCGCCGTTAACGTTCATCCAATTCACGTTTGAGTAGACTTTTACGTTTGAGTAGACTGATTTTTTTAGAAGATGCTTTCATAATTACCTGTAGCAGGTATGGAATGCATAATAACCAATTGCAAAAATGTATGTCAAGATAAAAGAGGTGACTTAGTTGAAAATAAAAACCCATGGGAATACGGGTATCTAAAGCATTCAGTTTTTATAGCTTGAGTTGAGTCTTGGCCGGTCGAAACGAGGTCGCTGTGTTGTGTTGCCAAAAATCAAGGGTGTTTGAAACGTGGGGCCTTGATGGGTGGAGATAGGGAGCTTCATGGATAGTGGGGTGGGGAAAGATTCAGTTTGCCTGTTTTGTATTGAACATTTTTCCTGGCAATGTTACTAAAAGTGTCAAACGCCTCTATGGGTGCATTTGAGGTGAATTTGAAAAACGAGGAGAAAAATGTGAAATCTGCACTGAACCTTATTGTTTTTGTTCTGACTGTTTTGATTTTGAATCCAGGCAGTACATTTGGGGAAACCGTATATGTCAAGGGCGTTATGAAGATCACCATGCGAACAGGACCCGGTGTGGAGCATAAGATCGTTGCCATGGTGGAATCGGGGGATACCCTCGAGGTCGTCGAGTTCAATAGAGACTGGTCCAGGGTACGCAACTCCAATGGTAAAGAGGGGTGGGTTCTAACACGCTATGTGACCACTGACGTACCGGTGACCCTTGTCGCAGCGACGCTTAAACGGGAAAACACAGTTTTGAAAGAGGCCCTGGACAAGGTTAGGGTAGAGAACGCCGATTTAGCCGGGGTCAAGGCAAAATTTGAAACCCTAGAAAACTCCTATTCGTTGCTGAAAAAAGAGGCTGCTGAATTTTTGTCCCTCAAGGAGAAATATAGAGAGATGACACAGACGTTTGAGGATCAGCAGGTTCATATTGCAGCCCTTGAACGACGCCTGGGCAAAGAGGAGATCAAGTGGTTTTTGAGCGGAGCAGGTGTCCTTGTCGCAGGTATCATCCTCGGCATCAGTGCGAAAAAGAAAAAGAGGAGCTCTTTCATGTAAGTGAGGTTGTTCAATTCAGGGCTTGCGGGACTCTTTTTTTGCTGCAAACAGGGTGACAATTCCAAAGGTCATGGTTTTCCATTTTACACCGGTAAAACCAGCACCTGTCATGATTTTTGAAAATTTTCTTCGGGAGGGAAAATTCAGCACTGAGGCCGGGAGGTAATGGTAGGCATTGGAGTTCTTTGAAAAAAGTGTTCCAACGGCGGGGAGTATTCTTCTGAAGTAGAATAGATAAATCTGTCTGAAAAGTTTGTTTTCAGGGGCGGTGAGCTCAAGGACGATCATGCTCCCACCGGGCTTGAGCACCTTATAGAACTGTTCTAACGCCCCCTGCCTGTCCATGATGTTCCTGATCCCAAAAGCTATGAGAACTGCATTAAATCGATTGTTTTTAAAGGGCAGGGTCAGGGCATTCCCACACACAAGGTCGATGGATTGAAAGTTTTTGTCCTGCTTGATTTTTTGTTGTCCAAGGGCAAGCATGCCCGGTGAAAAATCAGTGCCAATGATGGTTGCCTCTGTACCGGTCTCTCTTTTGATGGCCATTGTCACATCGCAGGTGCCGCAGGCAACATCAAGAACAGCACCCTTTGAGGGAATCTCTGCCGCCAGGACCATTTCCTGCCTCCAGCGGACATCCTGTCCAAGACTCAGGAAATGGTTTAAAAAATCATACTTGGGTGCAATGCTGTCAAACATCTCCCGGATAAAATCAAGCTCCATATTCATCGTTGACAATCCTGATTAGTGAGTTAAATTATGATGATTTTGTAAAACAGATATGGGTAGCATATTATCTGAGGAATTTCAATCTTTAACGGAAAGGCTCTGCCGGCAGAACCGGGCAGTGTCTGATTGCGGGAAAAATGTCGGAAAAAAGAGATTATTATGAGGTCCTTGGCGTTTCAAGGGATGCTGGAAAAGATGAGTTAAAATCTAAATACCGGAAGCTTGCCATTCAATTTCATCCGGATAAGAATCCGGGCAACAAAGAGGCTGAAGAAAAATTCAAGGAGGCTTCGGAGGCCTACGGGGTCCTTTCGGACGACAGAAAACGTGGGATCTATGACCAGTACGGCCATCAGGGGCTGGATAATTCGGGTTTTTCCAGTTCTCAAAATTTTGATGATGTGTTTTCAAACTTTGGAGATATCTTTGAGAATTTCTTTGGCTTTGGAGGCGGTGGTCGGGGCGGCCGGGGAGCAAGGGCTCAACGGGGGGCAGACCTTCGATATGATATGACCCTGTCGTTCATGGAGGCAGCCTTTGGTGTGGAGCGTGAAGTCGATGTTCATAAGCTTGATCTCTGTGACCTTTGCCAAGGTTCGGGGTGCAAGGAGGGTACTGAGCCGGAAACCTGCGCCCAATGCCAGGGTACGGGTCAGTTCATTCAGAGCCAGGGGTTTTTCAAGGTGAAAACAACCTGTCCCTATTGCCGGGGCAAGGGGAAATCCATTCCCAATCCATGCCCCAAGTGCGTGGGTGCTGGTATGATGGAGGTCACGAAAAAGGTCTTGGTCAAGGTGCCCGCCGGTGTTGATAACGGCTCCAAGTTGAGACTCACGGGTGAAGGTGAGGCAAGCGCAAGTGGCGGACCAAAGGGGGATCTTTACGTTTTTGTCCGGGTGGAGCCCCATAAGCTGTTCAAGCGTGACAGCACCAACGTCCTGTGCGTGGTAGAGATATCCTTTGTCCAGGCTGCCCTGGGGGCAGAGATAACCATCCCGACTCTGGATGGTGAAGAGAAGCTCGTCATTCCCAAGGGAACACAGTATGGGGAGACCTTCAAGTTCAAGGGGCAGGGTATTCCATCCCTCAGGTCAGGGCGCAGGGGAGATCAGATTATTCAGGTGGATATCCGGGTTCCCACCCGGTTGACCAAAAAGCAGGAAAGCCTTCTTCAGCAATTTGACAAGCTCAACTCAAAGAAAATTTCCAATCGCCTTAGAAATCTTTTTAAGAGTATTTGATTATGTCACTCGATACGGGCTCTAGGCAGGTTCTGTGAGGATTGGATCAGGTCTGGATCAGGGCTCGATGATCAAGTTTGAATTTTTCAGCCCCTGGCTGGGGAAAGGGAGAATAAAATGTTTGAGTTAAAGGTGAAGACCCATTTTGCAGCGGCCCATAAACTTGCCATGGTTGGGGAGAAATGTGAAAACCTCCATGGTCATAACTGGGATGTCGAGGTGTATGTGGCGGGGGAACAGCTTAATGAGGCAGGGGTTCTTGTGGATTTTGGTGAGATTAAGCGGTCGGTGAGAAAAATCATGAAAGAGCTTGATCACAAATATTTGAATGAGCTTGCGCCCTTCGCCCATGTACAGCCTTCATCCGAGCAGATTGCAGTCTATATTGCCAACCAGTTGAAACCCTGTGTGGCTGAATTTGATCCGCCGGTAAGGGTTTCAAGGGTTTCAGCCTGGGAGTCGGCCAATGCCTGTGCAACCTATATTCTTCCCTAATCTGTGCCTAATTAATGCCACGAAAAGGACGGTTTAAAAGGCACGGAATGTGGGGGGTATTTTGATCATGGATCTAAAACCCGGCAAAGGCCATGAGATCATCCCGGGTGATCAGGGCTGATGCATCTTTGACCTCCTGTCTGATTCTTTCAAGCCCCCCCTCCTGGCGATCGATGAGCGTGATCACCTTGATCACGTCGAGGCCCTCGTCCCTTGCCCTTTGGACAGCCTTGAGGGTGGATCCTCCGGTGGTGACAACATCCTCCAGAATAACAACCTTTTCCCCCGGCTCCACATCCCCTTCAATCCATCGGATCATGCCGTGATCCTTCTGGGCTTTTCGGATGGAAAATGCCTTGATTGGATGACCCTTGAGGTGGGAGGTAAAGGCGGTTGCAACTGCGATGGGGTCTGCACCGAATGTCAGGCCACCAGCGGCTGTACACCGGGAATCTTTTACGGCGTCGAACATGAGGTGGCCCACCAGGAACATCCCTTCCGGACTTAAAATGACCGGCTTGCAGTTGACGTAATAACAGCTGCTCTTGCCCGATACAAGGTTGAATATGGGGGTGTCACTGTATTTAAATGATTTTTCCGACAGAAGTGCCAGAGCTCTTTTTTTCATTTGATTTTATCCTTTTGTTTTGGTTATAACCGGCAAATGTAAAGCCTTCACTGAAGGAAGAAGCCGACAAGCGGGATTCAGTGAAGGCCCGGTGTAAGGAAAACTGTTTTGCAGCACTCCTTGACATGGGAGGGGTTATATCAGTAAATTCGGAATGAGTCAATTATACTCAGGCCACCGGAGACTCTAAACGATTTAGATGGATAACAAAGGTTCCATGATCAGAATGTTCAACGTATCCAAGCGGTACGGCAAAAAGTACGCAGTCAAGGATATTTCCCTGGAGATAACAGCCGGTGAGTTTGTTTTTTTAACCGGCCCCTCAGGGGCTGGAAAATCGACCATCATGAAAATGATTTATCTTGCGGAGAGGGCAAGTGACGGACAGATCATTGTTGACGGCATGAACCTTGACAGGATTTCCCATGCCAGGGCTCCCCTGTTAAGAAGACGAATCGGTGTGATTTTCCAGGATTTCAAGCTGATCCCAAACCGGACCGTGTTCGCCAACGTGGCCCTGGTCCTTGAGGCGGCCGGTCAACGTCCCGGTGCGATTAAAAATCGGGTCATGGAGGTTCTTAAAACCATGGGAATAGAGGATAAGGCCAATGCCCTGCCGCCGTCTCTCTCCGGAGGAGAGCAGCAGCGGGCGGCCGTTGCAAGGGCTGTTGTGGGAAACCCGGGGATCATTCTTGCCGATGAACCAACGGCAAGCCTGGATAATCGGTCCGCCCAGGCGGTTCTTGATTCCCTCGTGCAGTTTCACGCCATGGGGACAACCATTCTCATTGCAAGCCACAACATCCAGATGGTCAGCACTCTTTCCAGGGCAAGGAGTATTTCCCTTGTCGATGGTTCCCTTGCCGGAATGGCTACAATGCTTTAATAGTAGGCAGTAGTCAGTAGACAGTGTGTATCTACTGCCTACTGTCTACTGACTACTATATTAGGGAAAGGTTATGTATCACTACTTCAGGGGGGCTGTATCAGACATGCTTTCCAACCGGTTTTTAAATTTTGTCACCATTGTGACCATAGCCCTGTCCATTCTGGTGGTTTCAACCTTTGTTCTTTTCTTTGAAAATGTAAACAGGGTGATCGATTCCTGGCACCGGGGATTGAGGGTGATTGCCTATCTTGACCAGGGGTTTGTCCCGTCAATGGTCCCGGAGCTTACGGCAAGCGTTCAGGCCATGGGTAATACCAAGGATGTTCGTTTTATCCCAAAGGAGGAGGCCCTCAAATCCCTCAAAGATGCCATGAACACCACCAGCGCCTTTCTTGATACCCTGGACGAAAATCCCCTTCCCCACGCCCTTGACATAACAATAAATGCAGATGCCCTTGAATGGAGCGGCATTGCCGCCTTTGCCGGGGCTGTTGAAGGACTGCCCCATGTGGAGAGTGTGGAATATGGTGAGCGCTGGCTTGGTCGTTTTCTCACTTTTCTTACCGTGTTCAAGATTATCGGTTTTGCCATGGGGGGTCTGTTTTTCATGGTTGCCCTTTTTATCACGGCCAACACCGTGCGTCTTGTCCTCTATTCCCGTCGCACCGAGGTCGAAATCATGCGTCTTGTGGGTGCAACGGATCGCTTTATCGTCACTCCCTTTTATATCCAGGGACTCATCCAGGGGTTTTTAGGTGGTATCGCAGGGCTGCTTCTACTGTCTGTCGTTTTTTTTGTCATCTCTTCAAATCTTGGGCGTTCAGTTGCCCCGGAAATGATCTTTGGTCTGCAATTTCTGTCCGTCAAATACTGGGCGCTTATAATTGTCGGCAGTGCTTTTTTAGGGTGGCTTGGATGCTATCTTTCATTAAAACAGTTTTTAAAGTATTGATCTTCATTCCTGGATTGACACTTTTACTCGTCTTTGCAGCGGGTTCCTGCCCGGCCATGGAGGGGGGGAAAGGGGTGATCCATGCCTGGGTCTTAAATGTTAGAGACCAGCCGTCAAGGGATTCCAGGATTGTCGGGACCCTCAACAAGGGAGATGAGGTTGCAGTCCTAGGCCAGGAGGGCGGTGATGACGCCTGGCTTGAGATACGCATGGGCACCGTTCATGGTTTTGTGAAAAACCGGTCAAAGTATATTGTCTGGAAATCCGGGGGGACACCAGAGGTTAACCGGCAAAAGAGCTCCAAGGTGTTCGAGGCGTCCAAAAAAGAGGTCGCAAAGATCCATCAAAAAATTGCCCGAAAGGAGAGGGAGGTTGAGCTCTTTACCCAACGGGAGGCGATAATCAGCGAGGGCCTCAACGACATCGAAATGGTCATTGACCGCATGGGCAAATCCATTGCAGATCTGAACCTGGAACTTGAAATGGTTAAAGATCAGATGGTCGAGGTGACCGGGAAAAAAAAGGCATTAGCTGAGACCATAGATAAAAACAGGGACTATGTGAAGGCAAGGCTCAATGCCCTTTACCGGGTCAGGATTATCGGACGGATGGCCCTTGTCACCATGCCCGACTCCATTTTTGATTTTTTTGTTGAGCAGAATGCCCTTGAAAAAATTCTGGCGGCAGATTTTAAGTTCATGGATATCCAGATGACTGATATGGACCGTCTGGCAGCTGAATCAAAAAAACTGGAAGAGCTGGACCTGGAGAAGCTGCAGCTCGAGGCAGATCTCGTTCATCAGATGCGGGTAAAAAAACAGGAAGGTGAACGACGAAAGGCCATTTTAAATGAGATACAGGGGGAAAAAAAGCTTCAACTTGCCGCCGTTGCATCCCTTCGACGGTCGGCAGAGACGCTTGAGCAAAAGATGGCCGTCCTCGATGCCACCACTCATGTTACCAAGGAGGGCTTTGCCCTGTCTAAAGGCTTTCTTGAAATGCCTTTACAGGGAAAAATTATCACATCCTACGGTCCTTCCCGGAATAGTGATTCCTCCTCCTTCACATTTGAATCAGGAATTGATATAAAGGCAAAGCGAGGAGAACCTGTCCGGTCTGTGTTCAAGGGAGAGGTTTTATATGCGGAATGGCTCAAGGGGTATGGAAATCTTATCATCATAAACCATGGTGACAATTTTTATACTCTTTATGCCCATGTTCAGGAGTTTTTCAAAAAAAAAGGTGAAAGGGTCGATACTGACGAGGTAATTGCATTGGCAGGTGATACGGGATCCATCAGGGGAGCCTGCCTTCACTTTGAGGTGAGGCACCATGGACGACCGGTGGATCCAATGGAATGGCTCAAAAAAGGAGCGTAATATGTTCAACAGAGGAATAGGAAGGACCAGGCTATGGCTGCCTGTGATTGCATCTGCCCTTGTGATAATCGTGGGAGGGGGGTTTTACAATTCCCCCATGGCAGGGGATGAAAAGACCTATCAATCATTAAAACTTTTTTCCGAAGTTTTAGAGGAGATTGAGGCCAACTATGTGGACAGTGTGGACAGTGATAAACTGATCCAGAGCGCCATCAAGGGCATGGTGTCAAGCCTTGACCCCCATTCCACCTTCATGCCGCCGGAAGCGTTTGACGAGCTCCAGGACGACACAAAGGGAGAATTTGGAGGCATTGGTATTGTGATCTCCATGAAAGACGGACTCCTTGTGGTTGTTTCTCCCATTGAGGGAACTCCGGCCTACCGGGCTGGCATAATGGCGGGGGATGTGATCGTTAAAATAGACGGTGAAAGCACCAGGGACATGGAGCTGTGGGAGAGTGTCAAACGCATGCGGGGACCAACGGGGGATGATGTGGTGCTTACCGTGGTGCGGCCGGGAGCGCCTGACCCCCTGGAGTATATCTTGAAACGGGATATCATTCCAATGGAGAGTGTCAGGAGCACCACGCTGAAGCCGGGTTACGGTTATCTCTGGATTACCAACTTCCGGGCCAACACGGCAGAGGATGTGGAAAAGGCCCTTGCTGAACTTGAATCCCACGATGTTCCCCTCAAGGGACTGGTCATGGATTTGAGAAACAACCCGGGCGGACTTTTGAATCAGGCAAACGATGTTTCGGATCTTTTCCTTGAACGAGGAACCATTGTATCGATCAAGGGTCGGTTGGAGCAGCATACCGAGGTGTTTGAGGCACATCCCAGTCAAACCCTGCGCGCCTATCCCCTGGTTGTCCTGATCAACGGCGGAAGCGCCAGTGCCTCGGAAATCGTTGCAGGAGCCCTCCAGGACCATGGAAGGGCGTTGATCCTTGGCACCACCTCCTTTGGTAAAGGGTCGGTTCAGAGTGTCAAACCCCTTAAGGAAGGATTTGGGCTGAAATACACAATTGCCCGATACTACACGCCCAACGGCCGGTCAATCCAGGCCGAAGGGATCAAGCCGGACATAATTGTGCCCTTCTCCCTGATCGAGGATAAGGAGGAACAGGCTTCAGAGACCGCCTTTGACAGGCTGGTAAGGGAAAAGGATCTGAAGAATCACCTGGAGCCTGAGACCCCAGGAAAAAAATCTGAAAAAAAGAATGAAAATGATCCTGGCACATTGATTCAGGACCAAAATCAGGAGATAGAACCTGTCCCGGGACAGGGAATGATCAGCCTTGACCGCCTGAATCATGACGCCCAGGTGCAGAGGGCACTGGAGATCCTCATAAGCTACGGGGTTTTCAGCACCTTGAATAAGAGCATGGCCGGTACGAATTAGGGATGGCTGCAAACAAGAAAACCCCAAAAAAAGCTGCGGGCAAGGATTCAAAAAAATCAAAAAGGGCAGCCCGGGGCAAAAAAACCGTAAAGAGATCCCTTGTCAATGAGTTGAAAAAGATTTCAACGGCCATTTTGATCCTCGTTGGTGTGGTGTCCATAATTGCAATGGGAGCCGATTTCTATATTGGTCGGCATAAGGGTAAAAGCGCTAAAAAAGAGGTTGCAATAGTTGAGTCGGTAAAGCCTGAAGGCACTAAGAGGGCTGAACCGGATTCCTCGAGGGTAAAACAGCGGGTTTCAAAAAAGCCCGATCCGTCTGGTCAAGAGGCTAAACAGGCTCAACCGGCTAAACAGGTTCAACCGGATAAAAGGGTGGTAAACTCCCCTGCCCATCCGATCTTTGAGGTGTTTGACGATGGGCATGAAATCCCTGAACGCCTTCCCTCTGGGGTTAAGCCTGGTTTGCAGGATAAGATCCCAAGGGTTGTAATTATCATTGATGACATCGGGTTCGATAAAAAATTATCCCTGGCCCTGGCAGGCCTTGATCCTGGTCTTACCCTTTCCATTCTTCCAGGAGCCCCCCATGCAAAGGCCATTGCCGAGGCTCTCCATCAAAGGGGAACCGAGATTCTTCTCCATCTTCCCATGGAGCCCATGGAGTATCCAAGGGTGGATCCTGGTCCTGGAGCTCTTTTATCGACCATGACGCCGGACGAGCTGCTCTATCATCTGAGGGAAAATCTTGATGCCGTTCCCCATGTGGCGGGCGTCAACAACCACATGGGGTCTAGGATGACGACCCTTTCTCCCCAGATGAAGCAGATATTCACCGTCTTAAAGCAGCGCAACCTATTTTTTGTCGACAGCCTCACAGCAAAAGAATCCCTTTGCCGGGCCTGTGCCGAACTTTTACAGGTTCCCTTTGCCCAAAGGGATGTGTTTCTTGACAACGTTCAGGATCAGGACTATATCAAAAAACAGCTGGATCTGCTTTTAGATATTGCAGTACGCCATGGGACGGCCATTGGCATAGGCCATCCCTACAAGGCTACCTTTTTGACCCTTCAATCGGAAATACCAAGACTTAAAAAAAAGGTGCAGATCATTCCGGCATCAGCCCTGGTGACTATTCCGGGCTAAGCCTGGTCTTTTCTACGACCATGGCAACCCACTCCCCCTGGGTTGTGGTCTTGACAAGGGTAAAGCCGTTGTCTGCAAGGGCCGTTTTAACCCTGTCCGCCCAGTCGGATATAATGCCCGACAAAATTGCCCGGCCTTTCGGGGCAAGCCTTGTTCTTATTTCCGGCAGGATCTTTATGATGACTTCAGCCAGGATATTGGCCGCCACCAGATCAAAAAGCTCCTGGGGATATTGATCAAGGGTTGTGCAGGAGATCTCAAAGGATCGGGGCGGGATTTTGTTCTGTTCAAGATTCTTCCCGGCAATCCCAACGGCCGTCTCGTCGTTGTCAATCCCCTTGAGGGTTCCAGCCCCTAACTTTGAGGCTGCGATCATGAGGATTCCCGAACCTGTTCCCACGTCCAGGAACGATGCCCCTGGCATCATCTGTTCCTGGACCAGAGCAAGGCACATGGCCGTTGTCTCGTGGGTCCCCGTTCCAAAGGCCATGCCCGGATCGATGTCGATCACGACATCGTTGGGTAAGGGTTGAAATTCACGCCAGCTGGGCCGAATTACAAGGGTGTCTGTCACCCTTGTGACAAAGAAAAAATCCTTCCAGGACTCGGTCCACTCCTGGTCTTCAACAATTGTGGTGGAGACGGTGACCTTGATTCCTTCAAGGGCAGCTGCCTTTTTTTCAAGGTCTGCAATGAGGTTTCTCGATGGGGGAACGTCGGGCAGGAACCCAGATATGGAATGGGTGCAGGGCTGTGCCAGGGCATTACTTCCAAAACCTTCGTCGGGCTCTGCCAGGGGAACCTCACACACCACTCCCCCAAGGTCAAGGTCAAAAAAAATCTGGGAGACAAGCTCTTCGGCAAGATCCATGTCGTCAGCTTCAAAACGGGCATTAATTTTTATCCATTGCATTGTGATTGACTCTGCTCTTGATTTATTGGGTTAACTTCGGTATCAAACAAACAAAATGAATTTTATGCTTATCAGTATAGGCCATAGGAATAAAGGACTTTACAAAAAAAACACGTGTTTCACATAACCCGCATGTCCTGGCGGACACAACCAAGCATGAAACTCGATAAAATATGCCGAGACCGTGTAGGAGTGATCCCTTGCGGTCGCCCTTTGTGGCTATTTTTCACGATAACTGGGTCGAGTTATCCGCAAGGGCACCCGCAAGGGGAGTCCCTACATGGTGGCCAGTTCGGTGGGAGTTTCATAAAAAAAACAATCGTTGAGTAACAAGGATCAGCAGACCATTATGGATGTCGAAAAATTTTCCGTGAATCCCTATGAAAATCTCTTTATCTACTATCTTGAAGGCATTCCCGATCGTATCCCGGAAGGGTTTGACGGGCTGGGATTTATCGGCAACTGGTGTGAGGAAGATTCATCCTTTCTTTTCTTCTCCCAGGCGGTCGATCGGGAGGTTGCGGCATTTGTAGATGGCGACCAGCGGCTGACCCTTGTGGACTCGTTCCAGATGAGCTGTGAGCAGTGGCACGGGGAGGTCATCGAGTCCTACACAACCGGCAGCCTGTGCATTTCGCCTCCCTGGAAAATTCCCTTTGTGAATAAACCCGGGATTCGGCACATCCTGCTTGACCCGGGTGTGGTCTTTGGAACGGGCAGACACCCCACCACCGAGGCATGCCTGGTTTATATGGAGACGCTTTTTTCTACCCGCGAGATTAAAACCGTGCTTGATATCGGCACGGGAACCGGGCTTCTTGCCCTGGGGGCCGCAGCCCTTGGGTGTGAACGGGTGCTTGCCCTTGACTTTAACCTTCTTGCCGTCAAGACAACCCTAAACAATGTAAGTATCAACCATTTTGAAACAGAGATTCTCTGCATACAGGCAAGGGCAGAGGATTACATCGAAACACCTGCTGATCTTGTGGTGGCCAACATTCACTATGACGTTATGAAAGACCTCATCACCACCCCGGGATTTTTGGCAAAACCATGGTTTATCCTGTCTGGACTCTTGAGAAGCGAGGCCCGAAAGGTGATCGACTCCCTTAAAGGAGCCGGAGTCACAATCCTTGAAACCACCTGTCCGGACGGAGTGTGGACAACTATTTTTGGGAAAGGGGTATCTTAGCTGTCAGCTCTTAGCTTTTAGCTAAGAACTAACAGCTGTTTTTTATAACCCACATGTCCTTACGGACACAACGAACGATAAAACAGACCGAATCGAGTGTGGGGGCTCCCCTTGCGGGTGCCCTTGTGGAGGCCAATTTGGTTCGAATTTAATATAACAAAAAGGGGCAATCACAAGGGTTGTGAGGGGCGACCACAAGGGTCGCAATTAAGGGCACCCGCAAGGGGAGCCCCTACAATGGTCCAGGCTTATGTTTCGTTGTGTCTGTTAGGAGACTGGGGGATGGAAAATCTTTCTTTCGGGGGGTTGAAATAGCCGTGGATGAGGTTGGGAAACAGCTCCTTTAACTCGGCGATGATCCATGCCATTCCAAGGGCCGGGCTCTTGCCCCCGGCCTTTTCCATGATGGCGCAATAGGCCCTGGGATCGAAGTTCATGTTTCTCCACTGGATCATCTTGACCGGGTGGTCGGCAAGGAAGTTTTTCAGGGCTGTAAATTCAGCTGCACAATCGGTCACCCCAGGGCAGTTAAGGTAGTTGATCGAGACAAATTTTCCCATTTTTCCCGCCGTGTCAATGCTTTTTACCACATCCTTAAACTTAAAGCTTTTGGGTCTGAAATAGGTGGTGTAGCATTCGGGCCTTACCGAGTTCATGCTGACCCTGACGGAATCAAGGCCTGCCGTAAAGAGCCGTTCCAGACGTTCGGGCATACCGGCATTGGTGTTCATGTTGATGGTGCCGCAGTCCGTCGCTTTCCGAATGATTTCAATGGCCGGCTCTATCACGTGGAATGCTGTGAGTGGATCGCCTTCACATCCCTGGCCAAAGCTTACCACGCTGTTGTCTGTTTTGTTGATGTGTTCCAGGGCCACCTGGGCGATTTCAACGGGCGTCGGGGTGAATGCGATTCTCTCCTGGCAGGCCACAAGGTTGTTCGTCTGCTGGAACGAAATACAGCCCAGGCAGTCGGCATTGCAGCTCTTTGCCGTTGGCAGGGGAGCCTCGAACCGTCCTAGGAAAAAATTTTTGGCTGCAGGACATCCATACTCGAGACCGCAGCGCTCAAGGTGGCGCATGAGCCTGTTGTCCGGATAGATGGCACGCATTTTTTTCACCCCTTGTTCCACACCTTCCCTTGGCATCAGCCTTAAATCCTGGCGGGGTTCCCTGTCTACCTCAAGGGCTGCTGACCTGAAGCCTGTACCACCCCATGCAACGGCCCCATAGGAGAAAAGGGGCAGAAGATCCTTTGATTCGGTCGTTTCATAGGCGCAGAAATACCGGTTGACATTGCCGGGTGAGTTGAAAACGGCAACCGGATAGATGGGTTCTCCTGGGGTGTAGGGGTTTTCATGGAGAGTTTCAAATTGATCGGTCGTAAGATTGAACACCAGGGGGTGTCTATCCGGCAGCATCATGAGTTCACTGCCCAAGGGCATGTCAATGGTCTGGTTCCGGGCCAGTATCAAAGGTTCCTGGCCCGCCATTGCAACGGCGCCAAAACCTGCAAGTTCAAATATTTCGCCCCTGACATTGGCCACTACAGGTTCCAGGAACATGGAATCTGCCGTTTTTTTCAGATGTTTTTTCTGCATATGAAGGATTCCATTAGCGGGCTTGGCCATTTTTAAATTAATATAGGGCAAGGCAGCAAACATCAATGCCTTGCCCTGAAGAAGCTGGAATGTGATGGTTTTTTGTCTAGGGGTTCTTGTATATCCCCTCTCCCAGGGGACGGACAAAGGTATAAACTCCTGGTTCAACAATAAAGCTTTGTGCACTCTTGTTTATTCTCTCCTTAGACCAAACGGTAAAGGGGAGGGCAACTGTGAAAAGTACACATCCAAGGACTGTCGTGACAAAGCCCAGGGGCTTGAGTATGAGAAGATCGGCAGCCATGACCTCGGCGCTCGGGGGGTCTTTTTCCCTTGCGGCAAAGGCCTGGGTGTTGAAGGTTGTCACTGTAAACAGGAGAGCTGCCATTAAGATAAAACCTGGTTTGTGAAATTTTTTCATCCTGTCCTCCCTGGGATGGTTTTTGTTGTGCATGTGGCACTTTTACAATTAACTTTATTAACTTTATTAACTTTAACGGCTGAATAATGCAAGGGATATAAGTATTAATTCCTTGATCATATGGGCCGTGCTGGTATAATCAAAAATTGCGTTTCTGATTTTAATTGGAATTTAAAGATAAAGGATAATAAATATGTGTCTTGCAATACCATCAAGGATAGTTGAGATCAACGATAATGTTGCTACTGTGGATGTGGACGGTGTGACAAGGGAGGCCAGTTTGATGCTTCTCGACAATGTGACCATCGGTGAGTATGTGATCGTTCATGCAGGGTTTGCCATTGAGCGTATCCATGAGGAGGTTGCACTCCAGACCCTTGAGGATATGCGGGAGATGGTCAGGTTGGTATCCAACGACGACCAAGGGGTCTGATTGTCCAGGATGAACAGGACGGTAGCGGTGAAGATGGAGATCAGCGGGGTTGTCCAGGGGGTCGGATTCCGACCCTTTTTGTTCCAGCTTGCAAAGGCTTACGGGTTCAGGGGCGAGGTGTCAAATACCCCCCAAGGTGTGACCCTGATCCTGGAGGGGGATTCCAACAACATTGCTCCCTGCTGTAAAGAGATAGAGGAGAACCATCCCCCCCTTGCCCTTGTATCGTCCATCCAGATGAAACCTGCCGATGTGGGGGGGTACGATGATTTCAGGATCATCACAAGCTCATCAACGAACCAGCCAAGATCCGCCCTTATCTCACCGGATGTCACCGTGTGCAGGAGTTGCCTTGATGAGATGAATGATCCCGCAGACCGCCGTTTTGGTTATCCCTTCATCAACTGCACAAATTGCGGTCCCAGGTATACAATTATCAAGGATCTGCCCTATGACAGAGTCAAGACTTCCATGGCCGGCTTCACCATGTGCCAGGAGTGCCAGGCAGAGTATGATGATCCTATGAACCGCAGGTTCCATGCCCAGCCCAACGCCTGTGCCGTGTGTGGTCCCCATGTGTGGCTCACCGACAGCAAAGGAGTTGTCCTTTCGGAAAGGGATGCCATTTTTGATGCAGGTGAGCGATTGAACGAGGGCGCCATTGTAGCGGTAAAAGGCCTTGGCGGGTTTCACCTTGGGGTGAACGCCTTTGATGATTCGGCTGTCCAAACCTTGCGGGACAGGAAAAACAGGCCACACAAACCCTTTGCCCTCATGGCCAGGGATCTTGAAACCTTAAAAAAATACGTGGGGGTCACCCCGTCCGAACAGGAGCTTCTTACCAGCTTCCACCGACCCATTGTGCTCCTTGAAAAGCATGGATGGTCGGCTCATGGAAATGGAGCCGACCTGGGAGAGGGAATAAAAGAGACACCACCCCTTTCCCCGGGAGTTGCTCCAGACAACCGCCGCCTTGGGGTCATGCTCCCCTACACCCCCCTTCACCATCTGCTCTTTAAGACCGGACCTGGGATGCTCGTAATGACAAGCGGCAACCGAAGCGACCAGCCCCTTTCCATCGACAATGGGGATGCCCTTTGTGCCTTTGCCCACATTGCGGATTATTTTCTTCTCCACAATCGCGATATCTATTTCAGGGCCGACGACAGCATCGTTCAGTACCAGGGGGGCACAAGGTTTTTCCGGCGTTCCAGGGGGTATGCCCCCCTTCCGGTGACCCTTCAACATGATCTTCCACCGCTGCTTGCCTGCGGTGGCGGGTTAAAGAGCACCGTCTGCCTAGTCAAGGAGAACCGGGCCTTTTTGAGTCAGCACATCGGGGACCTTGACGATGAAAAGAGCTTTGAGTTTTATAAGAAGAGCGTAGATCACCTGAAAACCATCCTCGACATAAATCCCAAAATCGTGGTCCATGATCTTCATCCGGGATACATGAGCACAACCTATGCCCTATCCCTTGGGGGTGTTGAAACAATCGGAGTGCAGCACCACCATGCCCATGCAGCAGCGTGCATGGCTGAAAACGGTCTTGATGAACCGGTGATTGCCATCACCCTTGACGGAACAGGACTTGGTACGGACAACACCATCTGGGGCGGAGAGATTCTCTCCTGCACCCTGGACAACTTTGAACGGCGGGCCCATATTGTGCAGATCCCCATGCCAGGCGGTGACAGGGCTGCAAGAGAACCCTGGCGCATGGGAGTAGCCTGGCTCTTTCACTGTCTCGGCCCCGGCCTTGTCGACCTTGACACTCCCCTCGTCAGGGAGCTTGATCCGGTAAAGCTGAAGTTTCTTATTCGGATGATGGAAAGGGAAGTCAACTCGCCCCTGACATCGAGCTGCGGCAGGCTTTTTGATGGGGTTGCCGCAATTCTTGGCCTTGCCCACGAGGTGTCCTATGAGAGCCAGGCAGCCATGGCGCTTGAGGCGATCTCCACGCCCCTGGTTGACCAGGGATATGAGCTCGATATTAAGACCGATAAAACCGGCATGGTGATCCTGGATTTTTCCCGGGCGGTTCAAGCTATCGTTCGGGACCTTGCCCGGGGGGCGTCCATTCCGACTCTTGCCCGCAGGTTCCATACAACGGTGGTCGACGCCTTTGTGATTTCGGCCGCCAGGATTGGCCGGCAGACCAATATCGCCACGGTTGTCCTGAGCGGCGGTGTTTTCAACAATCGAATCATTCTGGGGGAAATCACAGACAAACTCGAGGCCCTGGGGTTCATGGTCTACTCCCACACAAAGGTTCCCTGTGGTGACGGGGGAATCTCCCTTGGTCAGGCAGCCGTTGCAGGAGCGATAAAAAGGAATTAAGAGGAGTTTTAAATGAGTATCAAACATGTTCAAGAGTACAGGGACCCGGTGCTTGCAAACCAGATCATAGCCGCCATAAAAAAGATTGCGCTCCATGAGATGCGGCTCATGGAGGTGTGCGGCACCCATACCATGTCCATATTCCGCCACGGCATACGAACGGTTCTGCCGCCAAACATAACCCTGATGTCGGGTCCGGGATGTCCGGTGTGCGTAACCTCCCAAAGGGATATTGACTGTTTTATTGCCTTGACAACCCTTGAAAACACCATAGTAACAACATTTGGCGACCTCGTGCGGGTGCCTGGAACGGTCTCCACCCTTCAAAAAGAAAAGGCAAAGGGGTGTGATGTAAGGGTTGTCTACTCGGTGTTTGATGGGGTTGAGATCGCAGCGCAAAACCCGGATAAAGAGGTGGTGTTCTGCGCAGTCGGGTTTGAGACAACAACACCCACAGTTGCAGCATCCATCCTCATGGCCCAGAGGAGAAACATCACCAATTTTTCCATCCATGCAGCCCACAAGACGACCCCTGCTGTACTTTGTGCCCTCCTGGAGACTCCGGGAGTTGAGATTGACGGCTTTCTTCTTCCAGGCCATGTGTCGGTGATCACGGGAACCGATGGTTATCGGGAGGTGTTTGAGCGTTACAGGGTGCCGTCGGTCATTGCGGGATTTGAGCCAGTGGATATATTGACAGCCGTTCTAATGCTGGCAAGGCAGAACGAATCCAAGATTCCCGCCCTTGAAAATGGCTATGCCAGGGCTGTGGCCGACGAGGGAAACATAAAGGCGAAAGAGATAACTGCCCGGGTGTTTGAGCCCTGCGAGGCTACCTGGCGGGGCATCGGTCCCATTGCCAAGAGCGGAATGGCCTTGAAACCCGAATTTGCCTCTTTTAACGCCCTGGACCGTTTTGATCTCAATGTCCCAGACGCACAAGAACCAAAGGGGTGTGCCTGCGGAGAGATCCTCATGGGCCTCAAGACGCCCGAGGAATGTCCACTTTACAAGCATCGCTGCACCCCGGCCCATCCTGTGGGTCCGTGCATGGTGTCAAGCGAAGGCTCGTGTGCCGCCTATTATCGGTACCAGGTGTAGGGATAAAAACATGAATGCAAATTTTAGCGTAAAGGTGTTTGTTTGAAAATAAAAGAAAATACGATAATACTGGACCACGGCAGCGGCGGAAAGATCTCCCACTCCATGGTTGCCGACATGATTTTACCGGCCTTTGACAATCCCATGCTGGCAAAACTTGACGACGGGGCAGAATTAGATATCAAGGGCCTTCGCCTTGCCTTTTCAACCGATTCCTATGTTGTGGACCCCATTTTTTTCCCCGGGGGCAACATCGGGGATCTGGCCATCAACGGCACGGTCAACGACATTGCCATGTGCGGGGCAAAACCTTTGTACCTGAGTGTGGGACTCATCCTAGAGGAGGGGTTTCCCTTCCGGGATTTGACCCTGATCCTTGAAAGCATGGGAAAGGCTGCTAAAAAAGCCGGAGTCATGGTCGTGACCGGGGATACAAAGGTGGTTCCCAGGGGCAAGGCCGACAAGATATTCATCAACACCTCCGGGATAGGGGTGATCCCTGACGGGGTGAATGTCTCAGGTCAGATGGCGAAACCCGGGGACAAAATCATCATCAGCGGAACCATCGCCGACCACGGGATCACGATTATGAGCTCAAGGGAGGGGTTGGCCTTTGATTCAAACCTTGTAACAGACAGTGCTCCGTTAAATCACATGGTGGCAAAGATGATCGCATCCGGTGCCCAGATCCATGTGCTACGGGATCCCACAAGGGGCGGTGTGGGAACCACCCTCAACGAGATAGCCTCCCAGTCCCGGGTTGGCATGCGCCTTGTGGAATCGAGTCTTCCCTATAAAGGCGAGGTTGCCGGAGTCTGCGAGCTCCTCGGCTTTGATCCCCTCTACCTTGCCAACGAGGGAAAGCTCCTTGCCATTGTCCCTGCAAAAGATGCAGAAAAGGTGCTTGATATCATACGCAGGGACGAGTTCGGGGCAGATGCCGCCATTATTGGCGAGGTTGTAGCAGATGATCCTGGAAGGGTGTTTCTCGAAACCATTATCGGCGGCTCAAGGATTGTTGACATGCTCACCGGTGAGCAGCTTCCCAGGATCTGCTAAGGATTGCGGGTAGGGAGTAGGGGGTGTGGGACGATTCTTGCCTAAGGCGACTCACGATCGCCCTACCCTCCGATAGTTTCAGTAGGCGCGGTTCACGAACCGCCTTTACAGTTGAAGGTTTAATCCCACGTGAATGCCGAAATCCGGGCTGTTGTCCATGGTGATGATGTTTTCGATCAGGGAAACTCCCAGGATCGCTTTTTTGCCCACCTTGAAATTTACACCCAGGTGAAGTTCGTGGGAGGCCTTGTCAAGACCATCAATTCCTTTGATTACAGCTGTGGAGTAAAGATATTGGGCAATCAGGGCAAGGTTGTCTGACAAGGTATAGCCCATGGCAAACAGACCAGTAAACTGGTGATTCGTCAACTCAATGTTGGTGTTGTGCCTGTTCCCCCGGTCATTATACCGGGTATAGCCTGCAATGGCGTATGTGTAAAAATCACTGGCCAGTTTTTTTGAAAGCCCAAGCCCGATGCCAAGGTCCATTCCCTTTTTATTACCAATAAATTCGGCAGTATTTAAAGGATACCTGGCAACCCCATAAATATTGATTCCGGGCAGTACTCTGCTGTGGTGTTCAAGGTTATAGTTGACAAGAAGGTTTATACCGCTGTTATTCAGTTGGTCTGCCCGCTGCTGATCAATAATAAGCCCTGTTTCTGGGTCATACCTTGTGATAACAGATCTGTTATTGGCATAGTTGTCCCTGCCGTTCTGGCCGATATTGAGAAGATCGTGGAAGCCTTGGATAAAACCGTCCATCTCCCCTCCAAAATAGGTTCTGGAGTCTACCATTAGGGCCATTCCCAGCTTTTTATTGAATCCGTAAGCTATGCCAAGGGTGGTGTCAAGTGATTCATAGTCGAGAAGGTAGCTCTTTTCTTCTGCCCAGATATTACTCCAGGTCGTCTGGCTGGTAACCTGGTAACCAGGTTTAATATCGCCGGGAACCATAAGGGGCAGGGTCAGTCTAAAGCTTTGGGCAATGGACTGGGAACGGATGTTGAGGATCCCCATGCCGTAATTCAAATCGGTTGAATTTTCGGCGGCGTTCAGGGATGTGGTACAGCAAATTAACAGCATAATTATCGATTTTTTCATTTGACCCCTTCCGGGCAGGCTTCTCATTGGTCGAAACGATTATCAAGGCCGGTATTCCATTGTTTTTCTCAAGCAATATTTTTCTGTTATACGGGGTGGGGAAATAGGTGTTAGTTTTTCACCAGGAATCCAGCTTTTGAACACTTTACCTGTTTTAACTATCAAGCGCAACGGGTTTTTTAGGGTTGATCGGCTTCATCTGTAAGAACAAGGTGAATTTTAATCTATTTAAACGGTACTGTAAAAATAAAGGGGAAAAAGATTCTTGGAGTCTCCAAAGGTATTGATTTGTGGGACGGGTTGAAAAAGTTCTTGGATTGGAGGAAAAATCGTGTAAGGTAGGAATTTGAAACCCTGAAAGAGCGATAAACCCCATAACCAAAAAGTTGGAGGAAGGTAAAATGGTGGAAAGTGCGATCGTTGTCTGTGAGAGTTGCGGCACTAAAAACAGGATTCCTCTGGATCGAATTGACCATAAACCCCTTTGCGGCAGGTGCAAAACTCCCCTCATAAGAGAACGGATTCATACGGCACCTGTGGTGGCAACAGACCAGAGTTTTGACCGGGAGGTTCTGACCCCCAGGCAAGGGGTTCTTGTAAATTTCTGGGCGCCCTGGTGCGGTCACTGCAAAGCAATGGCGCCTGTTATGGCAGGTCTTGCAAAGGCGTATGCTGGTAGAGTCAAGATAGTTACGATCAATGTGGATGAAAATGGTTCGACCTCCTCCAGGTTCAGGGTGATGAGCCTTCCAAGTCTGCTTTTTTTCAAGGCCGGCAAGGTTGTTGACTCCACGGTGGGAGCCCTTTCCAGAGCAGATATCGAAACACGGCTGAAACCTTTATTGTAGCTGGGGCAAATTTTATACTTGTCCCTGGGGAGGGGAAATGAAAGTTGTGATTACCGGTGCTTCCGGTTTTGTGGGATCATATATGGTAAGGCATTTCCTTGACCGGGGAGATGCGGTCACTGGGCTTGGACGCTCGGGATCCCATCCAGAGATGGATCAACATGGGTTTACCTGGATCAGATCTGACACCACAATACCTGGTGACTGGCAAAGGAGTATTGAACAGGCAGATGTCGTGGTAAACCTTGCCGGAGCAAACATCTTTAAAAGGTGGAATGAAGCTTACAAGGAGAAGATCCTTAAAAGCCGGGTGTTGACCACCCAAAATGTGGTGGATGGGATTTCAAAAGATAAAAAAACAGTCCTTATATCTACATCAGCCATTGGTTTTTATGGGGATAGGGGAGAAGAAACCCTGGTTGAAACATCCGATCCCGGAGACGATTTTTTGGCAAGGGTGTGTGTCGAATGGGAATCTGCGGCTGCTGATGCAACCCTGAAAGGAGCACGGGTTGTGATTCTCCGTTTTGGAGTTGTACTTGGAAAAGATGGGGGCGCCCTTGGGAAAATGGTGCCTGCATTTAAAGGTCTCCTGGGCGGTCCCCTTGGTCGTGGTGATCACTGGTTTCCCTGGGTGCATATCAGGGACATTGCCCGGGCAATGGATTTTTGCCTGAAGAACCAGGAGATGGAAGGCCCCTTGAACATGTGTGGCCCTGGGGCCGTCCGCCAGCGTGATTTCGCAGCGAGCTTGGGTCGTGCCCTTAATCGGCCAGCCTTCATGCCTGCTCCATCCTGGGCCATACGGCTGATCATGGGAGAGATGGCCGATGCCATTCTGGCAAGTGCCAGAGCAGTTCCAGAAGGTCTTGTCAAGGCTGGATTTGAATTTGAATTCCCCGGGATTGACCAAGCATTGGACGATATTGTCGGCTGAAAATATCCAGAAGAATCCGGTGAAAAGTGTTGACTCTGTTTGAAAATGAGGTTATAGGCTCCTGCCAGAATGGCTTATGCCGTTGCTGACTTACTTCATCGAATCTAAAAATCGTATTTATAGCTTTTTTGTTTTTGACCCTGTTTTTAAAATGGGAGTATCCCAATGAGTCACATTAAACAGCGACTGAAATCATCGGTTGTGTGGAACCTTTTTCTTTTGACGGTAGGTGCTTTTTTCTTCTCCCTTGGAATAAAGGCAATTGCAATTCCCCATGGGTTTATCACAGGAGGTATATCAGGCCTTGGCCTGCTTGTATTCTACACAAGCGGCGCCCTTTCCCCGGGAGTCTGGTACTTGATCATTAACATTCCTTTGTTTGTTGTGGGGTGGATTTTTGTCAGCAGGCGTTTTTTCTTTTACAGCCTTTTTGGAATGCTCACAAGCTCGGTTTTTTTGGAGCTGATCAATTTCACCATAGAGGTCAGGGAGCCAATCCTGGCAGTTATTGCCTGCGGGATGATCCTGGGGGCTGGCGGCGGCATCGCCTTTCACAGTCTTGGAACCCTTGGGGGAATGGACATTGTCAGCATAATCGTAAACCAGAAGTTTGGCATCAGGATCGGAAGTTTTCTTTTTCTATTTAACCTTGTGCTTTTCACCTTCAGCTTTGGATTTCTGGATACCGATCTTGTACTCTACTCCATGGCCCTTAGTTTTATCCTGTCCCAGGTTATAGACCGGGTGTTGACAATGTTCAACCAGCGTAAGATGGTGCTGATCGTCTCAGACCTCAACCATGAGATCGCCCCTGGCATCCTGACCATTCTGAAACGGGGGGCGACTTTTTTGAATGGCACGGGTGCCTACACAGGGGAGGAAAAGAAAATTCTTTTGACCGTGGTGCACAACCACCAGGTGAAACGGCTGGAAGAGCTGGTTTTGAATATTGACACCAATGCCCTGATGATTACGGAAAACACATTTGATGTACTTGGAAAGGGGTTTTCAACACCCAAGGTTTATTAGGAGCTCAGGTGAGCAGGCGCTGGATCTCCTGGCGGGCGATCTTGAGAAAATCTGGAAACAGTCTTTTAAATGTGGGGGACATCTCCATGTTCCAGGAGAGGTTTTCAGGCTCAATGCCAAGGATATGGAGTTCCGGGGTGTAGCCCAGGAGCTTGGTCATGTTCAATGAGTCCAGGAGATCTATGTCGTGGAGGGAGAGGGTCTGGCTCTCGTCCTTTCGAAGGTCAGACTCAACCAGGCGGTAGATGGTGCCGGGCACATTGCCCCCCTTGACAATGTCAAGGACCAGGATAGTCGCATAATCCTGGAACAGATAAAAAATATCCTGGGTAAAGGTTCCCCCGTCTATGAAATCCACATCCTCGGGCCAGTTTTCTTTCAGCAGTTCGTGGACGGCATGTACCCCGATGCCTTCGTCGGTCAAAAGAATGTTACCCACACCCAGTACCAGAAGTTTTTTCATGGTCTTTTCCTGAAGTCTTCCTGAATCCCTATGTTTTTTACGTTAAAGGGGGGATGGAACTTCCATCCCCCCTTATCTTTTATTCTATTCTAAACCTAGAACGTCAGAGCGGAATCTCAACAACATTCTTCCTGCCTGTCTCTGCGTGCAACACGTGCACGGCACAGCCCAGTCAGGGGTCGAACGATCGTATCAACCGCCCCACATTCACCGGACTGTCAACATCGGGAACAGGAACGCCGATAAGGGCCTGCTCGATGGGTCCCCGCTGTCCCATGTCGTCCATGGGGTTTGCGTTCCAGATGGTGGCCGAGGTGATCTGGTAGTTTGCTATTACAGAGTCCTTGATGGAGATGTAGTGGAGGAGCGCTCCCCTGGGTGCCTCGGTAAGACCGAGCCCCTCGGCATTTTCCGGGATCGGAGCCGGGACAAAGGTTTCGATACCGGGTTGTGCCTCGTCAAGCCAGAGTTCCATCTGTTTTGCCACAAGAAAGGCCTCTTCGGCCCTTGCCACATGGCGGCCGAGAATGGAGAAGGCTGCGTCTCCGACATCCCGCATGCGCTTAACACCAAGGGTCTTCTGACCCACGGCTGAAAGCTCGGGGTTGGTGATCCACATCCTTGCCAGGGGACCAACCTCATGGGGCTTGCCATCGTATCTGGGTGACTTGATGAAGCTGTAACCCGTGGCTTTTTCAGGATCGGGAACGGTCTTGCCTTCGCTTGGATGAAGACCTGTTGTGCTGTCTGCAAAGAAGGAATATTTTACATATTCCTTGATCTTGTCTGAATCAAACTCGGAAAACTTTCCATCGGTGTATACGCCTGCCTTCAGGAGGGTGTTGCCCTTGTCGTCAAGGGGGAACACGCCATGGGCGATGCAGTTCCGGTGGCCTGAGCCTGTCTTGAGAAGATCTCCATAGGGGTCGGCCAGAAGGTAGATCAGGGGGAGATACTTCTCCTCGATGAATTTTTTGACAACCTTGAATCGATTTTTGTAATCGTCGAGTTTTTCCCGGGTAGGTATTTCTGTGGTACCACCCACAACAATGCCCTGAACATGGGGCATTCTGCCGCCAAGAAGGGCAACCATCTCGTGGCAGATTTTTCTGATTTCAAGGGCCTCGAGGTATTGGTCGACGCCAACCTGGTTGGTTGCCGCATCGAGTCTTACATCGTTGTTCTTGTACCTTGGAATGAACGGGGCTACCTCTGGACCATTTACATAATCCAGGGCTGCCAGATGATAAAAGTGAAGGATGTGGGACTGGAGAAAGTTAGCTCCGAGGATGAGATTCCTTGCCACCCGACCGTTGTTGGTAAGTTTTACGCCAAAGGCGTCGTCAAGGGCGAGACTTGCCGCCGTGGCATGGGCCGTGGGGCAAACGCCGCAGATTCTCTGGACGATCTGGGATGCGTCCCTTGGGTCCCTTCCAGTAAGGATAGTTTCAAAACCGCGAAACATGCCGCCCGAACACTTGGCATCAACAACCTTGCCGTCCTTTACCTCTACTTCAATTTTCAGGTGACCTTCGATCCTTGTAACTGGATCTATGGAAACCTTTATTTTTTTCCCGGCAACACCTACTGGCACTGCTTCAGGCTTGCAACCTGCCATAGTAAAACCTCCTTGGCTTTGTTTAAGACCGTTTAATTAAGCTTTCTCATAGAACGGGGAGAATGAATCGGGAAAGCCTGGCTCTACACAGCCGATGCATACGGCATTTTCGACGCACCAGTTGAGACCCGAGTTCCAGCGGCGCCTGAAACAGTCTGCATAGGTGTCGGGACCCTTACATCCGATTTCCAATCTGCATCCTTTTTTGTCGGTAAAGGTCTTGCTGAATATCTCCTGATCAAAGTAGTCCAGGTAGGGGCAGTTTTCATGGATGTTTTCACCAAAAAACAGCAGCGGCCGTCCATCGCTATCCAACTCTGGAATGCCCTTGGTGAGGAGATGGGCAATGGAGCCTACGATCCAGTCTGGATGTGGCGGGCAGCCGGGAATGTTAACGACGGGAGTGTTGATGTTAAATTTTTTGAAAACATCCTGAACACCGGTTGCCTGGGTAAGGTTTCCCTTTGCTGCGGGAATTCCGCCATAGGCTGCACAGGTACCTACGGCAAGTACGCTTCCTGCCATTTTACCGATTTCCGTGGTCATCTCGACCATGGTGATTTCCCTGTGGTCAAGCTCTCCAACGATGCAGTATTTACCGTTGGCTGCAAGGGGGATGGCACCCTCGACCACCAGGGAGAACTTTCCCTTGTACTCTTCGGCAATTTTGTAAAGATTATGAAGGGCGGTTTCTCCTTCGCTTGCCATAATCGTGGGGTGGTACTGGAGGCTGATAATATCGAGCAGCACCTTTGCGATGGAAGGTTCCACACTGTTCAAAAGTGATACTGAGCATCCTGTGCAGCCCTGGCCCTGGATCCAGAGAACCGGATGATTCTCAAGGCCTTTTTTCATGGCAGATACAAGAGCCGGGTTGATCATCTGGGAAAGACCAATACCTGCGGCTGTTCCGGTCAGGGCTTTGAGAAAGCTCCTTCGTGAAACGCCGCTGCGTTCTTTCTGGTCGTCAGACAACTTCTGTTCTTCTTTCAATGGCACCTCCTTGATGCTGTTAGAAGTACAACGATTTGTAAATAGTACAGTACGACACCAAAATAATGATCATTTGACCTATCTTGATCCCCTACTGAGCTGGTTGGAAGATCAAAAAAATTAGACATATAATCTGGGATACTATAGCTTACCAAAATCTTTTCTGTCAACCATTTCTAATAGCCTTTGTCAAGATTTCAGGTGTTGAAATATAAGATTTACCCTGCCTGTTTTATCTCTGTTTTTTCCGGAAAAGTCAGCAAAAAAACCCTTAAAATCAAGCGGGTTAAAATCTTATAAAATAGATTTGACATAAAAATTTTAATTTGATATTCATTACTCTTTTGGTTTTGAAATCGATCGTTATTTAATGATGGGAGTTCAATAGCTGATTTGACCCCAGTGTTTTAATGTGGTTTTTCTGCCCATTTAATTGTGCAGGTGAGAAAGGAACAATTGTGACAACAGATATTTATACAAAAAAAATCCTGATTCTTGGCTGCGGCAATACCCTGCTGGCCAATGACGGGTTTGGTCCGGCAGTGGTTGAGCACCTTAATCGTCACCATGACCTTCCAGAAAGAGCCCTTGCCCTGGATGCAGGCACGGGCATCAGGGATTTCATGTTTGACCTTTTGCTCATGGAGGAAAAGCCTGAGTTGGTAATTGTTGTGGATGCGGTGACCGTCCCCAACCGATCCCTGGGCGAGGTTTTTGAAATAGATCTGACCGACGTTCCCCGGGAAAAGCTAAGCGATTTTTCCCTGCACCAGAGTCCTTCGTCCAACCTTTTAAAAGAGTTGAAAGACGGGGGAAATGTTGATGTGAGGGTTATTGGTATGCACACCAGTGCCATTCCCAATGTGATAAATCCGGGGCTTGATCCCGAAGTAGAGGCTGCGGTTCCAGTGGCATGTGAAAGAATCATGGATCTGCTTAAAAACAGGTAGTCAGTTGATTAAATGAGTCTTTTAAAACAAGGTTGTTGAACAACGGATATGACGCCGGTTTTTTCTGTTTGAATGGAAAATTCGGTATTACTTATAGATTGATAATTTAAGTGAGGTATTTATGACAAACAAGCCTGTAGGTTCGGTTCTGCTTGCCGGGGGAGGAATCTCCGGTATTCAGGCTGCCCTTGATATGGCCGATTCCGGTTATTACGTCTATCTGGTTGAAAAAAGTTCAGGGATTGGCGGGGCCATGGCCCAGCTGGACAAGACATTTCCCACTAATGACTGCGCCATGTGAATTGTTTCACCCAAGCTGGTTGAGTGCGGTCGGCACTTGAATATTGAGTTGTTGACACTTTCAGAGATTGAAAATGTCACAGGTGAACAGGGAAATTTTACGGTAACCGTGAAGAAAAACCCCCGGTACGTTGACGAGGATAAGTGCATTGCCTGCGGGCTGTGCGCTGAAAAATGTCCCAAAAAGGTTTTGGACGAGTACAACGAGGGGCTGAACAAACGAAAGTCTGCCTACATCAAATACGGTCAGACCGTGCCTTTGAAGTATGCCATTGACCCAGAGACTTGTATCATGATCAACAAGGGTAGATGCGGCGTGTGCGCCAAAATATGCCCAACCCAGGCCATAGATTTTGAGATGAAACCTGAATTTGTGGAGATCAACGTGGGGGCTGTGGTACTCGCACCCGGATTTAAACCTTATTCGCCCAAGGGGGTTGACTACTACGGGTATGATGAAATTCCGGATGTGATCACAAGCCTTGAGTATGAGCGCTATCTGTCTGCTTCCGGACCCACCATCGGTCATATTTCAAGACCTTCGGACGGGGGAGAGCCCAACAAGATCGCCTGGATTCAATGCGTAGGATCGAGGAACACAAACTGCACCAACAACGGTTATTGCTCCAGCGTCTGCTGTATGTATGCCATCAAACAGGCCGTGATGACAGGCTCACATCTTGAGTCAAAAGATAACGAGCAGACCATTTTTTACATGGACATACGAACCGTTGGGAAGGAGTATGAGCGCTACTATGAGAACTCCAAAGCTCAAGGTGTGAAATATGTCAAGGCCCGGCCCCATACCCTCCTTGCAGGACCCGACGGGGTGGGTGTAACCATGACCTATACCGCTGAAGACGGGGTTCAGCACAACGACTATTTTGACATGGTGGTGCTCTCCATTGGCCTTGAAGCTCCTGACGATGCCATGGATCTTGCCCATAAGTTCGGCTTTGATTTAACCCAATACAACTTTGCCAAGACCGGAAGCTTTGCTCCTGTTTCGACCACCAGGCAAGGTGTGTTTGTGACCGGTGCCTTCCATTCACCCAAGGCCATTCCTAAATCGGTTATCTATGCATCAACGGCTGCGTCTGAGGTTGAGGCTGTTCTTTCCGAGTCAAAACATACGTTGACCCAGGAAAGAGTCTGGCCCCAAGAGACCGACATAGCAGGTCAGGACCCCAGGGTAGGTGTTTTTGTCTGCTCCTGCGGCACCAACATCGCGGGCGTGATCGATGTCAAGGATCTAGCCTCATATGCGGCCACCCTTCCCGGGGTAGAGTATGTGGAAAACAACATGTTTACCTGTTCCACCGACACCCAGGATCTGATTGCCGAAAAGATCCGGGAAAAGGGGCTGAACCGTGTGGTGATTGCTGCCTGTACCCCTAGAACCCACGAGCCTCTGTTCCAGGAGACCCTTCAGGGAGTAGGTCTCAACAAGTATATGGTTGAGATGGCCAACATCCGTAACCAGAACTCCTGGGTCCATCCCAACGAACCTGAACGGGCAACGGCTAAGGCCAAGGATCAGGTCAGGATGGCGGTTGCCAAGGCCATGGGCAATTACCCCTTGACCGATGTTTCCGTCAATGTCACCCCAAGGGCACTTGTGGTGGGCGGTGGGCTTGCCGGCATGAATGCGGCCTTAGGGCTTGCAGACAACGGTTATGAGACGGTTCTTCTGGAGCGGGGAGAAGCCCTTGGCGGGGTTGCCCTTGATCTTTATGAAACCTGGAAAGGCGAGTTTGTAAAACCTGCCCTTGAACGTGTGATCGACCAGGTTGAAAATCATGATCTCATCCGGGTGTTTAAAAATTCGACCTTGAAATCCGCATCAGGGTCGGTGGGCAGTTATCTCGGTGAAATAGCAAGGGGGGAAGAAATTGAAACCCTTGAGTTCGGTGCCTGTGTTCTGGCAACCGGTGGCAAGGCTTTTACCCCCACTGAATATCTCTACGGTGAGGATTCAAGGGTGATGACTTCCCTTGAGTTTGACCGAACCCTGTCAACGGATCAGTCAACTCTTACCTCTGCCAACGCCACTGTTTTTATCCAGTGTGTAGGTTCAAGAGACAAGGAGCGGCCCTATTGTTCCAGGGTCTGCTGCACCGGTTCTGTTACCAATGCAGTGCTGCTTAAAAAGAAAAATCCCCAGATGGACGTATACGTTTTGAATCGGGATATCAGAACCTATGGCGAACGCGAAGATCTATACAAAGAGGCAAGGGATATAGGGATTATCTTCATCTCCTACACCCCCGAAACAAAACCCCGGGTGGTCAAGGAAGGGAATGACCTGCTGGTTAACATTTATGATCCCATCTCCCAGTTAGATCTTGAGATTGCCACCGACCGCATCGTTCTTGCAACGGCGGTGATTCCAAACGATAACTCCTCGTTTGTCAATATTTTCAAATGCGGCGTCAATGCCGACGGGTTTCTCTCCGAGGCCCATCCCAAGCTGAGACCGGTGGATTCCACCGTGGACGGGGTGTTTCTCGCAGGGTTATGCCACTATCCCAAATCCATTAACGAGGCCATCGCCCAGGGCAAGGCAGCTGCATCCAGGGCCAGCGTGGTGCTCTCCAAAAAGACCATGAAGCTGGATGCCATCAAATCCCACGTTACTCAGAATTGCGACGGATGTGCCCTGTGCCTTGATGTCTGCCCCTACAATGCACTCACCCTTGTAGACTTTGAGGAAAATGGGAAAAACCACAAGGTAATCAAGGCGGACAAGGCCCTTTGCAAGGGGTGTGGAATCTGTGCAGCAACCTGTCCTAAAGAGGGAATTGTGGTTGACGGATTTACCCCGGGTCAGCTGCGTGCCCAGGTGGATGCCATTCTTGAAGGGGTTTAACATAACCGGCACGGCCGGAGCCAGAGATGGTCTCCGGCTACAACGAACATTGAAACTCCCTCTGCTGCAATGCTTTGACGGGAATTTCATATATGAAGGAGAACGATAATGTCAGATAATTTTGAACCGACCATCGTCGGTTTTCTCTGCAACTGGTGCGCCTATGCCGGAGGAGATCTGGCCGGGGTGTCACGGTTTCAGTATCCAACCAACATGAAGGCCGTAAGGGTGATGTGCTCTGGAATGGTCCATCCCGATCTTGTGGTGGATTCCCTGAAGAAAGGTGCCGACGGTGTGCTAATCATGGGGTGACACCTTGGCGAATGTCATTACCTGGATGGTAATAACAAAGCATTGGCAAGGGCAACCGTTATCAAAATGATTCTTGAGGATGTTGGAATTGATCCGGATCGGTTTGCCATCGAGTGGGTCTCAGGGGCTGAAGGCCCCAGGTTCGCACAAAAGGTGACCGAATTTACCAATAGGATAAAAGAGCTTGGCCCCAACCGGTTCAACCTCGAGGAGGTGGCATAATGGCTGTTAATGTAGCCAATGAGGGGCTCAATTCCTGTGCAGGCTGTGAAATTGCAATCTTGAACCTGGGTGAAACTCTGCTTGACCTTCTTCCCCGGATCAACTTTGTGCATATTCCCGTTCTGATGGATCACAAGCATTTCGGGCAGCTTGGAGACAAGAAACACCTGGATATTCCCAAGGCAACCGTTGGTCTTTTGAGCGGCGGCATCAAGAACGAAGAGCACCTGGAGGTGGCCCTGGAGATGCGCAAAAAATGCGACATCCTCATCGCCCTTGGCACCTGCGCCACCCACGGCGGAATCCCGGCCCTGCTCAACTCCTTCACCAATGAAGAGATGTTTGACCAGTATTACTCAACGGAAAGTACGGATCCAGGTGCAAAGGTTCCAACCAAGGGGCTTCCTCCTTTGCTCGACCGATGCTATGCCCTGGACGAACACATCAAGGTAGACATATATCTACCCGGTTGTCCTCCCCACCCCGACCTTATTGGTGCGGCCATTCTTGCCCTGTTGGACGGTGAGACACCCGAGCTGCCCTTTAAGAGCGTCTGCGACACATGTCCTACCCAGCGTTTGGGCAAGGGTGCAGTCACAGAAATTAAGCGGGCTGTGGAGAGTCCCCAGTTTGATCCGGAAAAACCCATCGACGATATGCGCTGTCTGCTTGAACAGGGATATCTTTGCATGGGGCCGGTTACCCGGGCAGGATGTGCCGGAGCCAACGGCGAAGCGCCCCGCTGTATCGCAGCAAGGGTTCCCTGCAGGGGCTGTTACGGCCCTGTAAAGCATGAGGGGAACCAGCTGCTTGACATGCTCAACGCCCTTGCAAGCAACGGCACTGACCTGTCCAAGTTGCCGGACCGGGATAACCTGCTCCGATTTTCAGGGGCCCACAACAGGCTTGTGGCTAAACAAGGTAAGAATACCAGGAGATAATTATGGGAAGAACAATAAATATACAGCCCCTTTCAAGGATCGAGGGTCATGCCAGCATCGAGATCAAGCTGGATGACGCTGGGAATGTGGCCGACGCCATTACCCACTTCACCTCCATCCGGGGATTTGAAAAGTTTGTAGAGGGTAAACCCGCCGAGGAGGTCACAAGGATCGTGACCCGAATCTGCGGCATCTGCCCCTGGCACCATCACATGTCAAGTGTAAAGGCCGTTGATGCCTGTTTTGGCGCCGAAGTGGCTCCGGCAGGACACCTGCTGCGTGAATGCATGCAGAACATGGCCCACATTCATGACAAGATTCTTCACTTTTATTTCCTTGCAGCCCCGGACTTTGTTCTGGGACCTGATGCCGATTATTCGGTTCGAAACGTCATCGGCATTGCCAATGCCGCCCCTGATCTAGCGCGCCAGGTTATCCGCATGCGCCAGAAGGGCCAGATGATGATGGAAAAGTTTGCCGGCAAGGTGATCCATCCCATCGCAGGCGTTCCCGGCGGATTTTCAAAGCCCATGGAGGAAGGCCAGCGCAAGGAAATGATAGCAGATACCAAAGAGCTTTTGGAATTTGCAAAATTTTCCATGAAGCATGCCAAGGAGGAGATCTTTCCAAAGTACCTCGATCTTGTAACCACCCTTGGCAGCATCACCACGGGCTTTATCGGCACCGTGGACGAACATGGCAGCCTGAACTTTTACGACGGCAAGCTCCGGCTCATGAAATCTGACGGTTCCTTTGTGGATTTTGCAACAAAAGACTACCTTGACCACATCGCCGAGCACACCCTGGACGTATCCTATGGAAAATTTCCCTATGCCAAGTCTTGGAACCAGGGTTTTTCCATGGATCTGGATGCGCCAAAGGGAATCTACCGTGCTAACTGTCTTGCAAGAATCAACTGCTGTGATCAGATTTCAACCCCCCTTGCCCAGAAGGAGCTGGAAGAGTTTCGGTCAAAGTTTGGCAGGCCCGCCCAGCATACCCTGCTATACCACTGGGCCCGTCTCATCGAGCTTGTCTACGCCTGTGAAAAAACCCTGGAACTTTTGAACAACCCGGCAATCACAGGTAAAGAGACCCGCTACAAGGTCACACCCAAGGCGGGCAGGGGAGTTGCCCATGTGGAGGCTCCAAGGGGAACCTTGATCCACGACTACACAACCGATGAGAACGGCTGCATCAAGACGGCCAACCTCATTGTGGGCACCACCCATAACCTTGCACCCATCTCCATGAGCGTGAAGCAGGCCGCCAAGATGCTGATAAAAAGCGGCCACGTGGATGAGACCATATTGAATAAGGTGGAAATGGCCGTCCGTGCCTACGACCCCTGAGTCAGCTGCGCAACGCACCGCCTGGATGGCGGTCCTGTTATTGCTCTTAACATCGTTGACTCAACCGGCAAGACCATTTTTACCAACAGCTGATTTCATGAATTGCTGATAGTATCTGGGGCCGCAGCAAAAGCTGCGGCCCTTTTTATTAAAAAGGTTTACATAAGCTAAATAGCTGTTATACTCTTTCTATGCCAAAACAGATCTTTCATTTGTAATTTTCCAGATGCTTTTTCTAAAGAGCACGAATTGTTCAATCATTTTAACATTTTTTCCCCATGAACCTTTACTGGGATTTCGTTGTTGGTTAAGTCATGTTTTCTCCTCTTTCAAAAAGAGAAATTGCACTCTGCACCTTGCCAGGTATTGAAAAAAGCAAATGAGATTTCTTGATTGGTTTTCTTACTTACTTTATTAACCCTAATTCACAAGGAGTTATCATGGAAGTAAAAGATTATTGTAAAGCAATGCTGGCAGAAGTTAATGCATGGAAGGAAAAATTAGAGGCGATGAAAAAAACAGCTGATACCTATGGTACTGCTGAGAAAGGAAAAATTCTCCCATTGATAGGCCAGCTTAATCAGGAAGTTACAACTGCCCAGGTACGTGTGGATCAGTTGAACAATGAATGTCCGTCAGACTGGTCACCGATAAAAAATGAACTGGATGACCTTTTTGGAACCGTGGGCAGCAGTGTTGACAGGGCATGGAAAGAGCTTGAAGTGGGAAATGTTGGAGGGTGATTCTTTTCGCACCTGAAGCCGTCCCATCCCTAAATTCTTACATTTGAGATAGCAGAAACGGCCCTGGGATTTTCCAGGGCCGTTTTGTTTTTAATCCGCGCTCCTAACGAACCATCAATTTTGATTTAAATAATTTTCAAAGGCCTTAAGTCCGTTTTTGCCGTCTGTGGTTTGAATATCTTTGAACCATGGCCCGTAGACCTCTGGATGATCTTTTATCCAGCTGAGACCGGCTTCACGGGTGGTGAGATTATGGTCGTTATCAAGTATTGTCATTATCTGGTTCATCATCGGAATGGGGAATTTGAAGTTTTTAAGAAATGCTGCAACATTGGGTTGTTCTTTGTCAAAACCTGCTCTTATATTTGTATAAACGGTTGCCGTACCGTTGTTTTCTCCAAATGTATCTGGAGTTGAACCTGTAAGGTAGGTCATATCAATAATTTCGTTCATAAAATGCGGAGCCCAGCCAAGAAAGACAATCCATTGTTCTCCTCGTTCGTAGGATTTTACCTGGGAAAGCATTCCTGCCTCACTTGAGGGGATCAGCTTAAAATCTTTAAGACCGAACATGTTTTTGTCAATCATGTCCTGAATAACAAGGTTCCCGTCGTTTCCCTCTTCAATACCGTAAATTTTCCCCTCAAGCTTGTTTTTAAATTTTGCAATGTCTGAAAAATCCTTGAGTCCCCCCTGGACGACATAGGTTGGAACCGCAAGTGTATATTTCGCCCCGGGCATATTCGCAACGAAATTTACCACAGTTTTTCTTTGAAAATATTTCTCTGCAATGTTTGTCATGGATGGATACCAGTATCCAAGAAAAATATCACCGTCTCCTGTTTCAAGGGCCTTGTATGCTATTGGAACTGATACCATGGTATTTGATGCCTCATATCCAAGGCTTTTAAGGGCGGCTACACCAAGCTCTGTTTTAACTGACACTCCTGTCCAGCTCACGCTTACAAACTTAATTTCATCCTTTGCACCGACACTGCCTGTGAAGATAAGGGATAAAACCATAAGAGCTGTAAATATCGTCTTTTTCAAATTCAGCATTTGTACTCCTTTGATTTTTATGGGCGACATGCCTAGGGTCGTCCACCTGTCACAATTGTTGGGTTTCATAACCCAATCTGGTCAAGACTTACCAAACCAGTTTATCGGTTTATTGGAAAAGTTTTCGAAAACATGTTTGATTTCGCAATATTCAAGGAAACCTTCCCGTCCAAGCTCTCTACCTATTCCAGATTGTTTGTAGCCTCCCCAGGGAGCTTTTGCAAAATAAACGTTGAAATCATTTACCCAGATAGTTCCGAATCTCAACCCCTTTGAAAATCTTTCGATACGCTGGGGAGAACTTGTCCAGAATCCTGTAGAAAGGCCGTATTCTGTGTCGTTTGCAACTCTTAAAGCCTCGTCATCAGAAGAAAATTTCTCAACGGTAATTACCGGGCCAAAGCTCTCTTTTCTGACAATTTCCATATCACCCCTACACCCTGTAAAAAGTGTGGGAAGGTAGAAAAATCCTTTGTTCAGCCGTTCGGCATTCGGTCTTTTACCGCCTGTTTCTAAGACAGCTCCTTCTTTAAGGGCAAGGGCTACGTAGCTTTCTATTTTATCCCTGTGCTCCTTTGAAATAAGAGGGCCCATTTGGGTTGATTCATCAAATCCACTTCCAAGTTTTATTCTTTTCATTCTTCGTTTAAGTTCAGCTACAAATTTATCGTGGATTTCATCCTCTATCATAAGCCTTGTACCTGCAGAGCATATCTGACCCGCATGGAAAAAAACTGCATTAAGGGCAAAATCAAGGGCAGTTTCAAAATCGCAGTCAGAAAAAATTATATGGGGATTTTTCCCGCCAAGCTCCAGGGCGAGTTTTTTTACATTTGAAGCCGCCGCCTTCATTATAAGCTTTCCGGTTTCAATGCCGCCTGTAAAAGAGATAAGGTCAACCTCACGGGATTCGGCAAGTTCTGAACCAACCCCGTCTCCAGGCCCTAGAACAAGATTTACAACACCCCGGGGAATTTCTGCCTCTTCGGCAAGTTCAGTTATTTTTATTGTGGTAAGAGGCGTGATTTCACTCGGCTTCATTACAATGGTGCATCCTGCTGCAAGGGCAGGGGCCATCTTCCATGAGGCCTGCAAAAGGGGATAGTTCCACGGGGAGATCTGCCCGCAAACTCCCACAGGCTCAAACACAGCCTTGCTTGATGTGTCTGGAAAGGGAGAGTCAATGATATATCCCCGGTTATCCTCGGCAAGGGATGCATAATATTTGAAAATGTCTGCAATCCCATCCATGTCCCAGCGGCTTTCTTCGATGGTTTTTCCAGTGTCCAGGCTTTCAAGCCGTGCTAGTTCTTCATGATCTCTCAAAATAAGGTTGTGCATTTTATAAAGAAAACCCGCCCGTTCAGATCCTGAAAGTTCTGACCATACGCCTGAATCAAAAGTCTTTCTCGCCGCCTTGATTGCTCTGGTGCTGTCTTTTCGGTCCCCTTCGGCAACCTGGGCGATTACACTTTGATCAAAGGGATTTATAATCGTCCTTGTTCGTTTAGATTCAGATTCAACCCATTCTCCGTTTATGAACATTTTTTTTAACATAAGAAAACCTTTTATGGCTTTGATAATAATTTCGGCTGTTTGTCATAATTATTGGTTTAGGACCGCAGGTTGTGGCTCTCCTTCCCGAATTCGTCAATAGTTGAAAAGTGTAACTTTCGGGTGCTCTGCTGTCAAGGGCAAATATCCAGGGGTTGCGGATCATCATTGACTTTATTGACCACTTCTTTTATAGAATCATGTTTAGTCTGATGACCTGATTAATCCTAGGGAGAGTATGGAAGTCATATGAAGCAGCAGAGGTTGTTTCCCACCGTTGAAGGCCGAATCTTGATTATAGGTGCCATACTTTTCTTTCTGCTTTTAGTGGTGACCGGTTACTATGCGGCAGTTGACATTGAAACTGCAAAAACATTGGGTATGGTTTTTATTGCACATACATTTGGAGGTCGTGCCGCCGGGATCGGGCTCTGCATCATGAATGGATATGGACCGACTTTTACCATCGTCTATAATTTTTATCTTGAGGTTTTGATTGTCTGTTTTGCCTATTCTTTTTTTGTGCTGACCGCAAATAATTATGTGCGGGTTCGATGGGTGACAAACCTCATGGAGCGACTTTCCCAAAAAGCCCTGGAACAAAGGGAAAAGGTCCGTTCATTTGGATGGATCGGTATCTTTGTCTTTGTGATGCTGCCCTTACCCGCAACAGGTCCGGTCATGGGTTCCATAATAGGATACATGCTCAGAATCAGTCTGGTCAGAAATTTCACCGCCACGGCGAGCGGAACCCTGACCGCCATAATTGTATGGTTTTTCTGTTTTGACTTTCTGGAGGATCGGTTCCACGCAATTCAATATGTCTTTGCCGGTATTCTTCTTTTGCTTCTAATTTCACACCGTAAGGCAATTTTTCGATTGCTCTTCGGTAAAAAAGAGTAGTCTTTCCACCTGGGGATTGCGGGGGAGGCCTCATTTTTCACGTCGTTTCCGCCTGGGTTTCAGGGCTTCAAAGCCTGATACGAGATCCAGCAGTTCTTCGGTAATGGACATCTGTCTGAGTTGGTTGTAGTCGCTTTGAAGATCATCCATCAACTCTTCAATGTTTTTCTGGGCTCCCTGCATGGCTGCCAGGCGGGCGGCATTCTCACTTGCCATGGATTCAGCATAGGCCCTGAATATGGTAATGAAGAGATACTCCTGGATAAGGCTGGACAACAACCGGTCTGGCTCCATGGTAAACATTGGCAGGCTTGAAGAATCCCAGGCTTGGGATTGGTGTTGTTCAATCCATTGGGAATCAATGGGCAGGATATGGACGGTTTGAGGGGTGTATCCGGCGGCAGACTTCTGTCTGGCATGGAACAGCATAACATGATCCACATGGGTCTGGGGCTGGGTCTGCCAGGTTTCTATGGTCATGAGAATATCTCCCACATGGGCTGTAATGCCGTGCACCGAACCCGGCAGTTCCCGGACCTGCTGGTTGCTGATACCTGCCTCAGAAACAAAGTCGGCCGTTCTTACTCCGACACACACCACCGGGATTTCACCAAGGCTGCGGCCCGTCTGGTTCAGTTCTTTAATGGCATGGGATGTTACCTGTTCGTTGAGTGATCCGCACATCCCCTGGTCGGATCCGAATATCACGGCTCCGGGCCGGTTTCTGGTAGATCTCCTGGTATAAAGCCGGGTGTCTGGATTATGACCGAGTACGATACCGAGAGCCATCTCAACGGTCTGGCTGTAGCCCACAAGGGAAAGGGATGCCTGCTCATACTGGCGGATGTTAACGGCGGCCAGGGTCTTCATGGAGCGCACCACCGAGTGGAGTTCCCCCGTGCTGTCTATCCTGCGCTTAAGCTGTGCCAGTGTCTGCATCAAGGGCCTCTTTTGTATATGGTGTTGCGGCTTTAAGGGCGGTCTTCACCATTTGATCAATGGTCTGTTGTTCAATCTTTTTACCCGCCGCTATATCGGCGATCACAGCTGGATGATCTGCATTGGCTGCCTGGCGAATCTTCTGCTGGGCAGTGGTCATGTCAGACAGGGGTATATCGTCAAACACACCATTGGTCAGGGCGATCAGAAGCGCAATCTGATCGGCTGCCGGCAGCGGAGAATAGCGATATTGTTTTAAAATTTCCCGCACCCGCCTTCCCCTGACGAGCTTCTTCCGGGTCTCCTTGTCCATGCGGGCCCCAAAACGTGCGAATGATTCCAGCTCTTCAAACTGGGAGTAGGTCAGCCGCAGGTCTCCTGCCACAGTTCGGTAGGCTGAAAGCTGAGCTTTACCGCCGACCCGGGATACGGATTTTCCCACGTCCACCGCCGGGAGTATTCCTTTTCTGAAAAACATGGGCGAAAGATAAATCTGACCATCGGTAATGGAAATGAGGTTGGTGGGAATGTATGCGGAAATGTTTTCTGCCTCTGTTTCAATTATGGGAAGGGCCGTGAGGGATCCCCCTCCCCTGTCAACGGAAAGTTGCGTGGATCGCTCGAGGAGCCTGGCATGGATATAGAAAATATCGCCGGGATATGCCTCTCTGCCCGGGGGTCTCCGCAGGAGCAGAGAAAGCTCACGATAGGCCCTGGCATGGCGGGTAAGGTCGTCATAAACAATGAGCACATCCTTTCCCTGCTCCAGGAAATGTTCTGCCATGGATGTGGCTGAATAGGGTGCCATGTATTGAAGCCCCGGCGGATCATCCTCGGTGGAAACAACTGCAAACGAGTAGGCCATGGCATCATGGGATTTAAGTTCTTCGATTACCTTTGCAAGGGCGGCTCCCCGTTTCCCGATACCGCAGTAGATGCAGATAACGTCCTTATCCTTCTGGTTGGCAATGGTATCAAGGGCAATGGCGGTTTTCCCTGTCTGGCGATCGCCCAGAATGAGTTCGCGCTGTCCCCTGCCAATGGGTATCAAGGTGTCTATGACGGTAATACCCGTCTCCAGAGGAACGGTCACCGGTGCCCGATCCATGATTTCCGGGGCCGGTTGTTCCGCCGCCCTGGGGGTGGTTCTGGTGAGGGGGCCTAATCCGTCAATGGGAATTCCCCTGGCATTGACCACCCGTCCGATAAGTGCATCACCCGTAGGTACGGACATGACCCTTCGTGTTCTATGGACTTCACCACCTGCATTGAGATTATCGTTTTCATCCAGCATGATCACGCCGATGGAATCCATATCCAGATCAAAAGCCATGCCAAAGGTATTGGGACCGCATTCCAGCAGTTCCTCGGACTGAACACCCGTGAGGCCTGAAACCGTTACAATCCCTGAATCAATGGATTCAATCCGGCCAAAATCACCCACCTTCAATGTCGGAGCATTGTTCTCCAGAGTCTCGGCCATGGTTGAAACCAAACTGTCCATTATTGGATCTAATTCACTGTTTTTATCATTCATTTTCTTTGCCTTCAATGGCCTGGTTCAACTTTTTTTCCAGGGATTTAAGGTAGTCCTGGGCATGCCAGGTTATTTTTTTGTCTCCTGCAAACAGCACAATCCCAAAAATCAGTTCCGGTCGTACGTTGAATTTAATTTGCTGACCATATGGCTGTTGAACATCTGGGTGATCCATATCTGGTTGCTTCACATCTGGTTGCTTCACACTGGACAGCTTTTGGGATACGGCCTGCTGAATGGATTTTTTCTGTTCTTCAGACAACTCAAATCCACTGCTCACCCGGGGAGGCGATTCCAGTGTGTCGGGCAGTTGGTCCTTATCAAGATCCTGAAAACGGGTTAAAAAATGCTTCACCGCCTGACCCTGGGCATCGGTATCTGCCAGAAGGGAGAGGGTCTTTTTGACCGTATTAAAAATCAGCCGGGCAGCCTGTTTTTGAAACCTTTCAAAGAACGAGGTTTTTTGCCTGTCCAGGGAACTCTGCCAATTTGCTTTTAAGGCATCCACCTCCTGGCGGGCCTCTTTTACAAGGGTTTTTCGTCGTTCTTTTGCCTCTTTTTCCGCCTCTTCCAGTTTGGCAGCCATCGTTTCTTCCAGAGCCTTTGACGATGCCCTGTAGTTTTCAAGGGCCTGCTGTGCTTCTTTCTCCTGCTGTTCAGCCTTGTCAAAACGCTCCTGGATGTTTTTTTCCCGTTGGTCCATGGCGGTTTTTATCTTGTCAAACAAAAATATTTTTAACAGTACAAGCAGGATCATAAAGTTAATTATCTGGGCTGTTACGGTAAACCAGTCTATCAACATGGAATTCCCCCTTAATTTACCGTTGAAAGCGCGTAATTCCAGAAGGGGTTGGCAAACAAAAGAATCATGGAAACAACAAAGCAATAGATTGCCGTTGATTCAACCATTGCAAGTCCGACAAAAAGGGTGCGGGTAATGGTGTTCTTTTCATCGGGCTGCTGGGCAATGGCGCTTAAGGCGCTTGCCACGGCCTGGCCTTCAGCAAGGGCAGGGCCAATGGAACCTATGGCAATGGTGAGGCCGGCTATAATAATAGATGTCATAGCGATAAGAGAGATACTGGTCATGGGATAACCTCCTTTAATGATCCTTTAATGATCGTTTTTTTTGTGAATGTTTGACTGGGGCTCGGCCTGTGTCTTGGCCTGTATCTGGGTTGCTGAACCAATATACACCATGGCAAGGACGGCAAAAATATAGGCCTGAATCAGACCTGTTAAAAGCCCGAGCAGCTGCATGATGACAGGGAAAATAAACGGAATGATGGCCAATAGGATGGCTGCAATTTTTGCACCGCTCATGATATTGCCGAAAAGCCTGACAGCCAGGGCCAGGGTTCGGGTTATTTCACCCATGATGTTAAAGGGGAGCATGAATACGGTGGGTTCGATATATTGTTTGAGGTAACCGATCAATCCCCTTTGGACAATGCCGAACAGAGGAACTGAAACAAACACGCAGATTGCAAGGGCTGCTGTTGTAGAAAGGGATGCTGTGGGCGATTCATACCCCGGCACCACCGTGAGCAGGTTGCTGAAGGCGATAAAGATAAAAAGAGTGCCGATGAAGGGCATATATCTCCCAGCCTTCTGGCGACTGATCTCATTGATCTGGCCCTGGATGCCGGTCACCAGAATTTCCAGCAGGTTCTGTCCGTAGCCTGTTCGTGGACCTGTGGAGAGATTTCTTGTGATAAACCATGATCCGATAACCAAAAGGGCCATTATCAACCAGGTAAAGAGGATGGTCAGGTTTAGTTTGATAAAATAGTATTGGAAAAAAATTACCTGGTCTGGGCTGATCTGACCTATCTTCATAAAATTCATGTGGGTGATCCTTTTACCTGGGAAACCCCAGGTGACTTTATTCGGTTGATAAAAATTTGGCGCATGATCAATATCCCCCCAAGGCAGGCGGTCATGCCCATCCATTCACCATTTCCGACGATAAAGACTCCTGCTAACGTTACAAGGGACCTTAATAGAAAGCTTGCGATGAAAATCAGGCCGTAGGATTTTGCATTGCAAAGTTTTTGCAGGGTAAACCAGAGACCGCCAAAGTGGAAACATCCCAACACCAACCCGCCAACGAGACAGAGCAGGATTTTTTGCAGAATATCCGAATCAAGGTATTGACCAAAGGATGCACCAAAATATGTGGTAAAGGATGTTCCAAAAAAGGATGGTATCATTTATCTCTTAATCCCTCCTGTTACTTTCATGTTTTATCCAGTACCAGGCGTTCCAGCATCCAGCAATCACGCCGATGAATAAAAGGGTCAAGGTCCAGGAAGGTCTGCCGGGCCAGGTTCGATCTATCCAGATTCCCAAAAATGTGCCGGCCAGTGTGGGTACGGCCACGGACCATCCCACCAAACCGAACATGCCGAGCCCAAACCATGCGGTGTCGTCCGCTTTCTTGCGGGCAATGAGCTTGCGTTGCTGCTTTTGTTTGATGGTTCTGGAAAAATCTTTTTCTTCAGGTGTTTTAGAACGCTTTTCTTGAGAATTTTCAGACATGATCCTGGAACTCCATAAATCGCCGGATAAACCCGGCTTCGATACGGGAGGATGAGGTGCGCATGGCCTTTTCCTTTTGTCGTTGTTTAAAGAAATCATTTTCCACAGTGTCTCTAAGGGAGGCGAGATCTGCACCCTTAACCGCCCTTCTGGTGGAAACAAAAACCGTATCCTCTTTTTTGACCAGCACTCCCCCCATTACCGCCATGTGCTGTTCGTGTCCGTTTTCGTCATCAAAGGTCAGGATGCCCGATGTGAGTGCCGTCACAAAATCCACATGCCTGGGCAGCAGTCCAAATGAACCGTTCAGCCCTTCGGCAACGATTTTTTTTACCTGGATGTCCAGAAAAATGTGGGTGGGAAGCCTCACCTTGAGGTTCATCATGTTTTTACCTCATCAATTCCGCCGATCATATAAAATGCCTCTTCCGACCGGTCTGGAAATTTGTCGTCCAGAATCTGGCGGCATCCCTCCAAAGCATCTTCAATACCCACGGTGCGGCCTTTATAACCTGTGAACTGTTCTGTCACAAAAAAAGGCTGGGTCAAAAATCGTTCCAGACGTCTTGCCCGAAAGACAGTCTGACGGTCCTGGCGGGAGAGCTCTTCAATGCCCAGCATGGAGATGATGTCTTTGAAATTCTCATATTCGGCAAGATTTCTGCGAATCTCACCGGCTATGCGATAATGTTCCTGACCAACAATGTCGGGGGTCAGCATGCTGGAGTTGGACTGAAGGGGATCAATTGCCGGGTATAGTCCTTCCCCCGCTTTTTTCCGGGATAAGACTATGCTTGAGGAGAGGTGGCCAAAGGTGTGGACTGCGGCGGGATCTGTAAAATCATCGGCAGGCACATATACGGCCTGGACAGATGTTATGGCACCGGTGGCGGAGTTAGTGATCCGTTCTTCCAGTTCGGCAAGCTCGGTGCCAAGGGTCGGCTGATACCCAAGGCGGGACGGCAGGCGTCCCAGAAGTCCTGAAACCTCCATGCCGGCCTGAATGAACCGGAAAATATTGTCGATGAGTAGAAAAACATCCTGATTCAGATCGTCCCTGAAATATTCAGCCATGGTCAGGGCAGAATGCCCTACGCGAAAACGTGCGCCAGGCGGTTCGTTCATCTGGCCGAAGACCATTATGGTCTTGTCGATAACTCCTGCATCCTGCATCTCCCTGTACAACTCTTCTCCCTCCCGGCACCGTTCGCCAATTCCGCAGAACATGCTTATGCCCTCATGGATCCCCACCATATTATTAATCATCTCCATGATCAGAACGGTTTTCCCGACACCCGCTCCGCCGAACAACCCACTTTTGCCGCCAAGTTCCAGGGGTGAGAGAACATCTATCACCTTGATACCTGTTTCAAAGATCCGGGTGGAGACCCTTTGATTGTCCATTGACGGGGGAGATCCGTGAATGGTGCGAAACGAATCTTCGTCCACCGGCTCTCCCTTGTCAATTGGTTCCCCAAACACATTAAGGGCTCGGCCCAGCAATGATTTACCCACAGGCACTTCAAGATGGCGGCCGGTGTCATGGATTTCAGAACCCAGGGCAAGTCCCTGGGTGGCTGTCAGGGCTATGCCGCGAACGGTGTGGTCATCAAGATGCAGGACAACTTCAATTTTGATTTTGCCATCATTGCCACAGGTGAGCATATTGTGCATTGCGGGGAGGGATTCAGAAAATCTTGCATCCACAACACTTCCCCTGATTGCTACAATTTCGCCTAGGTTGGGAGTTTTTTTTTCGCCTGGGCTTTTATCAGGTTCTTTGCCTGATTTTTTATTGGGTTCGTTTGTTGGTACACTCATTTCGCAGCTCTCCAGGCCATAAATTGGCGATCAGTTTTCTTCCATACATTCGATGTCTGCAATATCTGCCTCAATGATCCTGTTTTTAGTTTTAGGATCTGCATTGGTTACGTCCATTAGAAATTTATTGGGATCTCTATTCGAAGGAACCGGAATCCCGACCAACGGGGAGGGAATGTCCTTGATTTTTAAGGTATAGGTTCTGCCGCTTTGACGGTTCATTACAATTCTTTCATAGATCTGGTTTTTTAGGTTTGATGACATGATATCTCCTTATTCTAAAAAAAACAGCATTGTAAGGCACATCGTCCTGATTATGATCCAGGGTTTTATGTGGTCACTATGTTCGGCTTTTTAGCAGAGAAAAACAACCCGGTGCTAAGTTTATCACAAATGTTCAATGGGTCAAGGTTCATCTTGAAGAGTGCGATTGTTTGAAAGGACACCATCGTTTTTTACAATACAACGGAACGGGCCGGTGGAGCGATTGCATTTTATGTCTTGTTGATATTGGATCTTTTTTGGTCTATTAAGTGGATAACGGGGGCAGGCTTGTGTTATCATGCTTTTGGCAACAACATATTAGCAACGACAAAATCAGCAAAAGCGTCAATAACCCAAGTCCCACCCTTTACTGATAACGATTTATTGGCCGGAACGATGGTCAAGACCAAAACTTGATCGTCGAGTTTTAGGTGTTAACATAAAAAAAGAGGGTAATTATGCTGCAACTAAAAAATGTTGTATTCAAAGTTTCAGAATCGGATTTAGACACAAAAAAGCTGTCTGAACGAACAATCATCAATGGTATCAGCTTTACCTTTGAACGGGGTAGATTCTATGCAATCACCGGCCCCAATGGATCGGGAAAAAGCACCCTGGCAAAGCTGATCATGGGCATCAATCCGATAACCAGGGGCGAGATCCTTTTTAACGGAATCAATATCGGCAAGCTTTCAATAGATGAACGATCCAATGCCGGTATCGTTTATGGGTTTCAGCATCCAGCCAGGTTTAAGGGCACAACCTTCAGGGATCTACTCTCCATCTCCGCAAAATCTGACGACGAGGGCAAACTCGTTGAGATCCTTTCCAGGGTCGGGGTCTGTTCCATGGATTTTCTGGATAAGCCGGTGGACAGCAAGCTATCCGGCGGCGAGATTAAAAAAATCGAACTTGCCACGGTGATTGCAAGGAATCCAAAAGTGGCAATCTATGATGAACCTGATACCGGGATTGATCTCTGGACCATTGGTCCCATGGTGGAACTGCTCAAACGTGAACAGAAAAAAAACAACACCACAACCATTGTGGTCAGTCATAACAGGGCATTCCTTGAGGCGGCCGATACTCTGCTTTTGATTAAAGAAGGTAAAATTGCATATACCGGTGATCTGGCCGGTGCCATACCCATGTTAGAGGATTTAAGTGTATGTACATTTGATGACCTATGCCAGGGAGGAGACAATGCTGAATGCTATCGATAAACAAATTTTGAAACAGGTTGCCGATTTGGAAGAAATCCCCAAGGGTGCCTATAACATAAGAAAGGACGGGAAACTCCTGGGCCGTGAAGTTTCTGCAAATATAAATATTAAAACCAATACCAAAGGCGATGGAATCGTGATTGATATCAAGCCGGGTACGAAAAATGAGTCGGTTCATATCCCGGTTATTCTCTCCCAGGCAGGTCTCCATGACGTGGTTTATAACACCTTTATCATTGGTGAGGGATCGGATGTCACCATCATTGCGGGTTGCGGCATCCATTGCGGCAGCGATAAATCTGAAGGTCATTCTGGTATCCATGAATTTCAAGTGATGAACAATGCCAGGGTAACCTACATTGAAAAACACGTTGCCATTGGTGACGGAACGGGTAAGAGAATTTTGAACCCGACCACAAATGTGGTTATGCAGGAAAACGCCTACGTCCATATGGAGTTAACCCAGCTTGGGGGTGTGGATGAGGCAAAACGTGTCAATACGGCAACCCTAGGTGCCGGAAGCGTGTTGTCAGTCACAGAAAGGGTTATGACCGAAGGAGGTCAGTTTGCCGAATCAAGGAATGAAATCACCCTTTCAGGAGAAGACAGCAAGGCCAATATCGTTTCCAGGTCGGTTATAAAGGGTGACTCATCCCAGGATTTTTATGTGAATTTGATTGCGAAAAACCGTTGTTTCGGCCATATCGAGTGTGATGCCATTATCATGGACAATGGTACCAATCAGACGATTCCAGCCCTCATGGCCCTTCATCCCGACGCAGAGCTTACCCACGAAGCTTCCATCGGTAAAATTGCCAATGACCAACTGATGAAGCTCATGAGTCTGGGGCTCAACTATGACGAGGCAGTAAATCAAATTATACAGGGCTTTTTAAGGTAGTGAACAAATATGGAAATAGGTCAAGAACAGGTTTGTTTTTCTCTACCCCTGTGGTAAGTTCCCGTGAATCATGGTAAAAAAACAAGATGACAAAGACCCGTTGCACGGGATAACTCTGGAAAAAATCATGGATGTTCTGGTCGATCATTACGGGTGGGAAGACCTGGGTAAAAAGATTAATATCCGTTGCTTCAACTCTGATCCTTCCATCCGATCCAGCCTTAAATTCCTTCGTAAGACCTCCTGGGCCAGGAAAAAGGTTGAGCGACTGTTTTTGGCAACTCGGAAAAGTCCCTGGAATAAAAATGTCTGATGAGGCGCTAAACAGTCCAAATGAATAAAAATAAATATCTGCTCTATGGTGTGGCAGCTGTGGTCACAGTGATTTGGTTGATTTTTTTTCCTGTTTTTAAGGAGGATTTTTTAAAGCAGTTTTATTATATGCCTTTCCTTGGTATCATTGCGGCCACCGTTGCCAACACAACCCCTGCTGCTGCAGGGATCGTTTATTTTCCCATCTTGACAAGACTTTCCATTGATCCCCTAACGGCCGTTCAATTCAATTTTATTATCCAGGCCTATGGCATGGGCCTTGGAAGCTTTAAATGGTTCCTCTTTAACAAAAAACTTTTTATGATCCGGGTTCTTCCCCTTTGCATGCTGGGTGGCACCATTGGTATTGTGACAAGCATGGTTTTTGTCCCCATTGAAAAGCCTGAAATATTGACCCTTATTTTCAACGTCATAGGTTTTGTATTTACCCAGGTGATTTTCCTGTCGATTCTTCTCAGGCACTCCTATCCGAATTTAACGATTGATTTAAACCCCTTAAACGTTGTGATCCTCTTTATCTTTTCCTTTGTGGGCGGCATTATTACGGGTTGGATAGGGTTTGGGATCGACACAATTTTTTATTTTCTCCTGACCTTTGGGTACCGGATAAATCCTGCCATGGCAATTGTCACAAGTATTTCTTTGATGGCGGGTCTCTCGATTGTAGGGACTGGTTTAAATTTTATCTTTAGCTCGGTGCCCATATCCCTGTGGTATTCTGCGGTGCCCGGGGTGACATTTGCGGGACTTTTTCTTGCCGCCTATTTTGCCGTTCGCCTGGGTGCCAGAAATATCCTTATTCTGTTTGCCTTTCTTTTGACGGTTGATTTTATGATGGCCTTCTGGACCCAGAATACCATACCCATGAGCCAGACATTAAAGACGATTTTCACCTATGTGATCGTCGGGTATCTGTTTGTGATCCATGTGAAAATATTCAAGCAAAGCTATGGACAGGTAAACAAGGATCTTGGATCATTTCAATCGGATTGACATGGGTGATGACCGCAAATTTGACCTCCCCAACTGTTCACCTCGTTATATTCTTATCATTTCAAGCTCTTTCAGCTTCCATTGTTTTTTGTTGTCCCATTGGGCTCTTGTTGTTAGTATGAGCAGTTAGTTCTTAACTAATGGAAACAGGTTGGCTAAAGAGGGCTATTTAAAATGACTGATTCAAGGGTTCTGGTGATTGATGACGAGCCTGCCATTGTAAGTGGTTGTAAGATGATACTTGCAGAGCATGGGTATCAGGTTGAGTCTGAAATCTCGGGGGAACGAGGGTTGGAAAAGCTATTGACCACTCCTTTTGATCTTGTGCTCCTCGATATTCAGCTCCCCAATATCAGCGGGATTGATATCTTGAAGACCATCAAAAAAGAGGGCCTGGATCTTGCTGTGGTGATCATGACCGGCTATGGAACGGTGAGCAATGCGGTTGAAGCCATGAAGAACGGGGCCTTTGATTTTATCACCAAGCCCTTTAGCGAAGAACGACTTGTGTGTACCGTTGCCAAGGCTCTTCAGAGCATCAAGATTGTAAAGGAAAATCTTTCGCTGAAAAAACAGCTTTATGACAAGTTTGATTTCAGCAATATAATTGGCGAAACCCCTGAGATTCAAAGGGTTTTTGAACGAATTGATCGGGTCTCCCCCATGGACAGCACCGTTCTTCTGGACGGAGAGAGCGGGACGGGCAAAGAGCTGTTTGCCAAGGCGATTCATGTGAGAAGCGCCCGGGCATCATCCCGGTTTCTGGCCGTTGATTGCAGCACCTTTGCATCCTCAGTCATGGAGAGTGAACTTTTCGGCCATGCTAAAGGTGCCTTTACCGGTGCTGAAAGCGCCTATGAGGGGATTTTTGGCGCTGCTGGTGATGGGACCCTTTTTCTTGACGAAGTTGCCAACCTTGATCTGGATATCCAGGGGAAACTCCTGCGGGTTCTTGAGACCGGAGAGTATAAACCCGTAGGTTCGAACCGGATACAAAAAAGCCGGGCCCGGGTTGTTGCGGCAACCAATAGGGATCTTGCCCAGATGATCAAAGATGAAACCTTTCGTGAGGATCTCTTTTACCGGTTGAACGTATTTCCCATCAAAATTCCTCCCCTGCGGGATCGGCGGGATGATATCCCTAAAATTGCCTATCATTTTTTACGGCTGTTCTGCCGTAAGGCCCATAAAAAGATCCATGGTTTTTCCGATGATGCCCTGGAGGCCCTTGTCAACTTTGACTGGCCCGGCAATGTGAGGCAGTTAAAAAATGTGGTTGAACGCCTTGTTATCATGTGTGATAAGGATCAACTTGACCATCGGGTTCTGATGGACAACCTCGAGATAAAACCTTTAACCCTTGTTCATTCTATTCCCCTGAGCCTTGACGAGCTAAAGTGTGCCAAGAAAAAATTCCTTGAGGATCATTTCAGCCCCATTGAACGATCTTTTCTAATTAATGCCTTGAAGAATGCAAAGGGCAATATCACCCAGGCTGCCGCTGCCGTTGGGATGCAGCGGTCAAACTTTTCCACCATGATGAAGAAAAATGATATTCAAGCCTGAGGCGATAACAATATAATCGTTGATGTATGTTTTTTTATATGACAGGATAGCCCCGTGACTGACCGTAAATTTTGAGTTTGTGTCTGGTGTGTGTATAGTTTTTTATTCGATTTTCATGTTTCAGCCCGATGTGGGGATAAAGGCCCATGTGTGCTGGATATTGTAAGTTATTTGAATTTAAAGGTATTTTTTTTATTTTCGGGTTTAATTTGATTGTTTTGTCTCCTTGGTATGATCCATGCAGTAGGGTGTTTCTAAGAACCGACAAAAGCCCAATCATGGAAACCATATAAAAAGGAGATAGACATGAGCGCAATAAAAGAGATAAAAAGGTCAGAGTCAGTAACTCCTGCCCACATTCTTATTATGGAGGACGATCTGCATGTTGCAAGGGGATTGAAGATGATACTTGATGAAGAGGGGTATGATGTGGATTTGAGGGATACAGGGTATGGGGCTCTGGATGCCATCGGTCAGCATGCATACGACCTTCTTATGGCGGATTTGAGGCTTCCCGACATTGACGGCATGCAGGTCATCAAGAGGGTGAGGCAGTCAAATCCTGAAACGGGTGTTATCGTGATGACCGGGTACGCCACAAGCGCCCTTGCCGTGGATGCCCTCAAGATGGGGGTCAAAGATTTCATTGCAAAGCCCTTTACCGAAGATGAGATCAAGACCGCCATTAACGAGGCCCTGGCCGTTAATTTGAAGCGTACAGGCAGTGCAGGGGTCGCTTTTCAGCCTTTTACCGGAGATCTCTCTATCCAGAAGCGCGAGGTTTTAAAGGTGCTCAATCGAACCACCGAGGATAGCCGGTTCTCAAACAGCCTCATGAAAATGGGCGGGGATGCCCTGGGAGAGTATGTACTTTCAAACGAGGCAAAGGCTGCCATTGGTTCAGGCGACCTTGGTTGGATCAATAAAAATGTGGGAGAATTGACCCAGAAGCAGCTCATGTATGTGTATAAACGCCTTGAATTAGAGGCATGGTAATATTCATACCCGCACCGCCGGAGTCAGGGATTTAGGACCGCAGATGAGATAGGCTGTTTCGTTGAAGCGATAAAGTCTGCGGTCTTTAGCAGCAACAGGCAATGGAGCTACTTTGATGGTGATGGGCGGTGGGAGTCAGCCATAAAAATCAGCAGGGATAATCAATGACAGAACTCGCAAAATTCAAGGATTATTACAGGTTTTTCAGGGAGGTCAGCAGGGTTGTTCACGCCAAAAACGACATTAACGAGGTGCTCAACCTTGTTGTCTCAAGGGTAGTTCAGGGGATTGGTGCAGACGGGGGGGCGCTTTGCGTCATGGACAAGGACTTGAAGGATCTCAGAATCCGCGCCTCCTACGGTGTTGCAGAACAATACCTTGCCCTGAAACCCCTGACCGGAAAAGAGCTCCTGACCTGGCCTGAACCCGATGGTGGGATTTATATTATCAACGATATTTTCAAAGCTCCCAGGGTGAAGTTTCCCAAACAGGCCTGGGATGAGGGGATTCGCATGATGATGGATCTCCCCCTCCAGGTCAAGGGGCAGATGTTTGGGTTTACCCGGATTTATTTTTCAGAAAAACGTGAGTTCTCCGAGGATGAGCTGGACTTTGCCTGGGCCGTTAACGAGCAGACCTCCTGCGCCATTGACCATGATGAGGAGATAAAATCCCACATTTTAAAGTATAACCGCCTTGCCACCAAGGTGGATCGCCTCTCATCCCTTGGCCGCATGGCCGCAGGGATTGCCCATGAGATCAACAATCCCTTGACCGGAATTCTTCTCTACAGTTCAAATCTCTCCAAAAAGGCCCCTGCAGGCCCCACCAGGGAGGGGCTTGAGATCATCATGCAGGAGACCCAGCGGTGCAAGAAGATCATCCAGGGGCTGCTCGACTTCTCAAGAGAAAAAAAACCCCACAAGGTTCTTGCCAACATGAACAAGGTGATCGAAAAATCCCTTGCCCTCATGGACAATGAGCTTTTTATTCGGCGGATCAAGGTGGTTCGTGACCTTGATTATGATATCAGAAGTTTTTCCCTTGATCCGGATCAGCTTGAGCAGGTGCTGATCAACTTTTTGTTCAATGCCGTCCACGCTGTAAATGAAAACGGAGTGATCACCATACGTTCAAAAACCGGTGAGGATGGTAAATCAGTTCTAGTGGAGGTTGAAGACAATGGGTGCGGCATTCATGGGGATAATTTAAAGAAGATTTTTGAGCCGTTTTATACCACCCGGTCCGATGGAACAGGCCTTGGTCTTTCCGTGAGCTACGGAATCGTCAGAAACCATCAGGGCAGGATCGAGATCTTGAGCGAGCCAGGTATAGGCACCTTGATCACATTGATTCTGCCTGTTTTGGAGGAAGAGAACCATTTTTAGATAAAAAAAGGCAATGGAATGTTTCAACGTAAAATTTTGATTATCGATGATGAAAATGTGATCTGCAAGGCATGTGAAATGGTTCTAAGCGAACAGGAGTTTTCCTGCGACCATTGTCTGTCAGGTGTTGAAGGGCTCGAGCGGGTGTTGAATCAACCCTATGACATGCTTTTATTAGACATGAAGCTCAAGGACATAGACGGCATGGAGATCCTGAAACGGGTTAAAAAAGAGAAGCCTAATCTTTATGTGATAGTTATTACAGGCTACTCCACCATCGCAAACACGGTAAAGGCCATGAAGTTCGGGGCCAATGACTATTTGTCAAAGCCCTTTGCCGACCATGAACTCATTAAGGCTGTAAAGGATCTATTCAATCAAGATCAATTAGATCAAGATTAGCAACTGGCCCGGTCGGAGTGAGTTTCCAATAAAAAAACATATGGAGTGGTTCTATGGAAAAAAGTAAGGATTCACAAGCCGAGGTCGTGGGGGCGGTTATGGTTGTTGGAGGAGGCGTTGCTGGAATGCAGGCGGCCCTCGATATTGCAAATTCCGGATTTTATGTCTACCTTGTGGAACGTTCTCCGGCCATTGGCGGTAAAATGGCCCAGCTTGACAAGACCTTTCCAACCAATGACTGTGCCATGTGAATTATCTCACCAAAACTGGTCGAGGTCGGCCGGCACACAAACATTGAACTCTTGACATTAACCGAGGTTACGGGCATCTCAGGGCCGGAGGGTGACATAACCGCCACCCTTATCCAGCACCCGAGATATGTGGATACGGACAAGTGCATCGCCTGCGGGCTCTGCGCTGAGAAATGTCCCAAAAAGGTGGATGACGAATACAACGAGGGGCTTGGCAAAAGAAAGGCCATTTATGTTCCCTACTCCCAGGCAGTCCCGTTAAAGTATGCCATTGATCCTGAGAATTGTATTTATCTCACACGGGAACGATGCGGGGTATGTGAAAAGATCTGTCCATCCAACGCAATCAACTTTCTTGATACGGCCCGGGAGCTGACCATTAACGTTGGGTCTGTGGTTCTTGCCACGGGGTTTACCTCGTTTGATCCTTCAAAGCTTGACTTTCTCTCGTTTGGCCGTCACCCGGATATTGTCACCTCCATGGGGTTTGAACGGGTACTTTCTGCAACCGGTCCCCAGGGCGGCCACCTTGTCCTTCCTTCGGATAAAAAACATAAACAGGAGCCTGAAAAGATCGCCTGGCTCCAGTGTGTTGGCTCAAGGGATGAAAACCGGACCGGCAACGGCTATTGCTCGTCTGTCTGCTGCATGTATGCGGTAAAACAGTCAGTCATGGCAAAGGATCACAGCAAAAAACCCCTGGACTGCGCCATTTTTTACATGGACATGAGAACCCAGGGCAAGGATTTTGACTCCTACGTTGAAAAGGCAAAGGAAAAGGGAGTCAGGTTTGTCCGCTCCAGGGTTCACTCCGTGGTTCCTGACCGGGAAAAGGGCAACCTTACCATGGCATATGTGGATGAGTTTGGTGCCATGGTAACCGAGTCGTTTGACATGGTGGTTCTCTCCACCGGCCTTGAAATAAGCGCCGAGAGCTTTGACCTTGCAACGGGCATGGGTATTGAGCTCAATCAATCCAACTTCATCAAGACCGACAGTTTCAATCCTGTGTCAACCTCCATGCCCGGCGTCTACGCCTGCGGTGTTTTCACAGGTCCCAAGGATATCCCCCAGTCGGTGATGGAGGCGAGTGCCGCAGCATCGGCTGCAACCCAGAACCTTGCCGTTGCAAGGAACTCAAAAACCCGGAAAGTGACTTTCCCGGAGGAGAGGCGGGTGGAAGACGAACCCCCCAGAATCGGGGTCTTTGTCTGCAACTGCGGCACCAACATCGGCGGCATTGTTGACGTCCCGGCCGTTGCAGCCTATGCAAAAACTCTTAAGGGCGTGACCTATGTGGAGGAGAATCTCTTTACCTGCTCCCAGGATACCCAGGACAAGCTCGTCGAGGTGATCAGGGAAAAGGGGCTGAACCGCATCGTCATAGCCGCCTGCACACCCAAGACCCATGAGGATATGTTCCGGGAGACACTCATTGATGCCGGGCTCAACAAGTACCTTGTTGAGATGGCCAACATCCGAAACCAGGACTCCTGGGTCCATACAAACCAGCCGGAACTTGCCACAACAAAGGCCATGGACCTTGTACGCATGGCCGTTGCCAAGGCCTATCGCCTTGATCCGCTGTTTGAGAGTAAGCTCCCCGTGACCCAGTCGGCCCTTGTGGTGGGCGGCGGCATTGCAGGCATGACAGCGGCCCTCGCCCTGTCCCGCCAGGGCTATCCCGTCACCCTTGTTGAACGCGATCAGGTGCTTGGGGGCAATGGCAGGAGGCTCTGCAACACCTTTAAAAATGAGAGTATCCCGTTGTTTTTGAAAAAGACCATGGGGGAAATCGAGGCAGATGAAAGGGTTGAGGTGCTTTTAGGTTCTGCTGTTCACGGGGTCGAGGGGTTTGTGGGAAATTTTAAGACCGCCATTGCCACGGGCGATAAAAAAAGGGTGGTGGACCACGGGGTTGCCATTATTGCAACAGGTGCCGTTGAATCAAAACCATCCGAATATCTCCATGGCGAACACGATGCCGTGATGACCCTTCTTGAGCTTGATGCAGGGTTCATGGAAGATTCGCCCAGGATTGAAAAGGCCGAGAATGTGGTTTTTATCCAGTGCGTCGGATCCAGGGACGATGCCCACCCCTATTGCTCCAAGGTGTGCTGCACCCATTCCATCAAGAGCGCCATTGCCCTGAAGGAGAGTAATCCGGAAAGGGGAGTATATATCCTTTATCGGGACATCAGGACCTATGGTGAACGTGAGTTCCTCTATAAAAAGGCCAGGGATATCGGGATACTCTTTTTCCAGTATGACCTTGATAATAAGCCCGAGGTGGTTCCTGAGGAAGACCATGTCACCGTTACCTTTACCGACCATGTTCTTGGACAGAGGCTTAGCGTTGACGCAGATCTTCTATGCCTTGCGGCCCGCATCGATGCCCTTGACAATAAAACCCTCGGCCAGGCCTTTAAGATTACCTCGGATAGCTCAGGGTGGTTCCTTGAGGCTCACCAGAAGCTGAGACCTGTGGATTTTGCCACGGATGGACTTTTTCTCTGCGGCATGGCCCACTATCCAAAGTCTGTGGACGAGAGCATCGCCCAGGCCAAGGCTGCTGCAGCAAGGGCCTTGACCGTTCTTTCAAGGGAGAGCATCAACATCGGCGGAATCGTTGCCGTGATCAATGGGGAACGATGTGCAGGGTGTGGCGGGTGTATCGAGGTATGCCCGTACAACGCCATCACCAAGGACCCGGTAAAACTTATTGCCGTTGTCAACGACGCCCTTTGCAAGGGGTGCGGGGCCTGCGCCGCAACCTGTCCTTCAGAAGCGCCTTCCCTGATGGGGTTTAACAATGAGCAGCTATATGCGCAGATCAAGAGCGCTTTGACAGTATAGCATAAAGGAGAGTATCTTTTGGAAAAGCTGGGACAAGAAAAGGAAATAGAAGAAAAAGCGGTGGAGGAAAAGACTTTGACGGAAAAGGTGTTTGAACCGAAAATAGTCGCCTTCATGTGCAACTGGTGCACCTATGGGGCCGCAGATCTTGCCGGTGTCAGCCGCATGCAGTATCCCACGAACATGAGAATCATAAGGGTCATGTGCTCGGCAAGCGTGAGCCCCCATCATATATTGAGAGCATTCCAGAGCAAGGCCGACGGGGTTATGGTCGGCGGCTGACACATCGGCGACTGCCATTACCTGTATGGTAATAACATGACGATCAAACGGATCACCTTTGTCCAGGAGATGCTCAAATTCATGGGACTTGAAGGAAGGTTGCACCTTGAGTGGATCTCTTCGGCCGAGGCCCAGAAGTTTGCCCAGGTGGTAACCGCTTTTACGGAAAAGATACGGAACCTTGGACCAAGCCCCATGGCGGCCCTTGAAAACCGGACAGGAGGGGAACGTGGATATAACAGGGCGGGTTGAAAGACTTTTAAAAGAAAAAAAGGTGGATATTTTTCTTGGCTACAGGGATTTTTGTGGTCACCTCATTCCCCATGGGTATACCCTTGAGAACCTTGACGAGCTTAAAGAGCTCAAGACCAGCAACGTTCGCTACAGCCTTGAAAAGGTGGCTATCCACCTTGTGGAAAAAAATCCGGATCTGAAGATCGGCATCATCGCAAGGGACTGCAACGAGCGCTCTTTAAATGTGCTCTACACCTGGCAGCAGTTAAAACCTGAAAACATAGAAACCATCGGTGTCAACTGCTGTCCCTCACGGACCCGGGATCATGCGGACTGCTCGTTGCTCGAACCCAGGGAAACAGGGAGCTTCAAGCATGAGAAGGGCGTCGATTTTAACGCAGATCCTGGCGAGTTCCTGGAAAACTATGACAATGGCGAGCGTTTCGACCGATGGATGTACGAGTTCAATAAATGTATAAAATGCTACGGCTGTAGAAACATCTGTCCAGTATGCTTCTGTCCCGATTGCAGCCTTGAAAACCCCGATCTTGTGGAGCCTGGAACCCTTCCGCCGGAAATTCCCATCTTCCACCTTATTCGGGCCGTGCACATGGCCGGAAGATGCGTGGACTGCGGGCTGTGCGAGGATGCCTGTCCGGCCGATATTCCCCTTAGATTTCTCTACCGCCAGATGAACGAAATCGTTGAACAGGTATTTGATTACACGCCGGGGAGCGGCATTGAAAAATCACCGTTTACCATCATAGGAGAGAAGGTGACATTGGTGCCAAAACCAATGGATGCCTGAACAATAGGAGATAAAAAATGGACTGTAAGTTTGTACCATCGGTCTGCTCGTACTGCGGAACAGGGTGCGGAGTTCTTTTTGAGGTGATCGATGGAAAGATAAATTCCACCTTGCCCCTGAAGTCCCATCCGGTCAACCAGGGGAAACTCTGCATCAAGGGATGGAATCTCCACGAATATATAAACAGCTTCATGCGCCTCAAGACCCCCCTTGTAAGGGAGGGAGGCCAGCTGCAAAAGTCCACCTGGGACGAGGCCTTTAACCATGCAGCAAAAAAGTTCAACAAAATAAAAGAGACCTACGGCCCCGACGCCATTGGAGTCCTTGTCTCTGCCAAGGTGACCAACGAGGAAAATTTCCTGGCCCAGAAGCTTGCAAGGGCAGCCATTGGAACCAACAACGTGGATCACTGCGCAAGGCTGTGACATTCCTCTACAGTGGCAGGGCTTGCCGCTGCATTTGGAAGTGGAGCAATGACAAATTCCATTGCCGAGTTTGAAACTCACTCCAAGGTGATTTTTGTCATAGGGTCAAACACCACGGCCTGTCATCCGGTTATCGCAACAAGGATCATCCGGGCAAAGGAGAGGGGAGCAAAACTCATTGTTGCAGATCCAAGAAACATCCAGCTTGCACGATTTGCCGATCTGACGGTTCACCATCGTCTGGGGTCGGACGTTGCCCTTTTAAACGGCATGATGCATGTGATTATAAAAAACAACTGGCACAGTCAGGATTATATTGACCGGCGGTGCGAGGATTTTGAGGCCCTCAGGGCCACGGTTGAGACTTACACCCCCGAGCGGGTGGAAACGATTACGGGGGTCAGCGTAAAGGAGATCGAGCAGATGGCCGAGCTTTACGCAACCAACGCACCAGGGGCGCTCCTCTATGCCATGGGCATAACCCAGCACACAACGGGGGTTGATAACGTCAAGTCCTGCTGCAACATTGCCATGCTCTGCGGCAACCTTGGTGTCGAAGGCGGCGGTGTCAATCCCTTGAGGGGTCAGAACAATGTTCAGGGCGCCTGCGACATGGGTGGGCTGCCCAATGTGTTTTCAGGATACCAGCCGGTGACAGACGAAGAGGCCCGGAAGAAGTTTTCAAAGGCCTGGAACTGTGAACTTTCAGGGACTCCCGGCCTGACTATGACCGACATGATTAAAAGTATTGCCGAGGGTAAGATAAAGGGACTCTACGTCATCGGCGAGAATCCCAAGTTGAGTGATCCAGACAGGAATCACCTGGACCACGCCCTTAAACAGCTCGACTGCCTGGTGGTTCAGGATATCTTTCTCTCTGAAAGCGCCCAGATCGCAGATGTGGTCTTCTCCTCGGCAGCTCTCGGTGAAAGGGAGGGAACCTTTACCAACACAGAAAGAAGATGCATGCTCACAAGAAAGGCCGTTGAACCAGTTGGCAACACCCGGCCCGACTGGGAGATAATTTCACGATTCTCAACGGCCCTCGGGTATAATATGTCCTACGATAGTCCTGAAGAGATCTTTAACGAGATGGCCAGCTTGACCAAGAGTTATCAGGGCATGACCTATGACCGGCTGGGCATCGATGGTCTTCAGTGGCCCTGTCCCACAAAAGAGCACCCAGGCACCCCCTATCTGCATAAGACTAACTTTACAAGGGGACGGGGAAAGTTCCACGCCATTGAATACAATGACCCTGCCGAATCGGTCTGCGCTGAATTTCCCATGCTTATGACAACGGGCAGGATGTTCGTCCATTTTCATACTGGCACCATGACAAGGGTTTCAGACAGCCTTGATGGCGAGCAGAAGACAGGCTACGTGGAGATCAATCCTGAGGACGCAAAAAGACTCAACATTGCCAACGGAGAGATGGTCCTTCTGACTTCACGGCGGGGGAAAATAGAGGCCCCTGCAAGGATAACCAGGGACGTTCCGCCGGAAACCATCTTTCTCCCCATCCATTTTGGAGAGAATCCAACCAACACCCTGACAAGCTCCACGGCCTTTGACCCCATTGCAAAAATTCCCGAGTTCAAGGTCGGTGCTGTTAAGGTTGAGAAGTTTGTGTCGTGAAGGACAGTGGTCAGTAGGTAGTGGGTAGGTAATTAGTTCGGTTGAGATGCTTGTGTCTTAAAGGTGCCAAGGGGCAGGGCATCACGTATGTCCTAGTGTCATAGAGACGCCCAGGCTGGGCGTCTCTAATTCAGTGTTTGGTTCTAGGTGGATGCAGACACCTCACCTCTAACCACCAAAATGGACAAAAAACGCCCCCATGGTGGGCCTTGAGATCGCATGGATGTGTGTTACCACCGAAAAACCGGATATCCCGCAATCTCTATTGACAATAGGTCTGTTCAGTCCGCTAGGCTTAATGATCGTATCGCAGAACCTCACGAACCTGATCCATTAATTTTAATTCCGGATTGGGATGAAGTTTTAATTGACTTTCCATATTTAAGTTGGTCCTATCGGAATAAGTGGAAAAATAAAGCTTAAAACATCATAACTTGGGTTTCGCTCATTTTTGTACACCTAATTCTTTTTTCCCAACCATGAAGGAAAGGTCATAAGTTTTTTCTGGCAATTCCAGGAGAGACACGATTTTTTTCTGAAATGGTTCTTCATGCAGCTCCGAGCCTTGAAGGGTTGATGCTTAATCCAGGAAACAAATTCCACTCATTGGGAGGAGATAGAAAAACACAATACGCAATCAGTATAAATAAGCAATGGCGCATCTGTTTTGAGTGGCATGATAGTGATGCACATAAAGTTGAAATTGTCGATTACCATTGAGGTATTTCTATGAATACAAACAAACTTCTTGATCCAATAACTCCGGGTGAAATCTTGCGAGAAGATTTCATGGACACACAATTTATCAGTATAAATAAACTTGCTCAGGATCTTTTTGTCCCTCCCAACAGGATTAGTGAGATTGTTAACGGAAAAAGATCCATTACCACAGACACCGCTTTAAGGTTGCAGCGTTATTTCGGTGTCGAAGCTCAGTTTTGGCTAAATTTACAAACAGAATATAATTTACGAATGATGAAACGGAAAATTTGGTCTGACATTGAGCGACGAATTATTCCAATAAAAAATTCAGAGGTAATAGCCGAAAATAGTCCCATGGCATAACCAAGCACTAAACCTGACCGCGAGCAGCTCATCGGTTTCCTCGGAGGCTATTGGCGCGGCAGGTGAGCTTACCGTTACTTGATTATCAAGTTTTTCTCAGGAGCATTGAAATCATTGGTGCCTACAAAAGCCATATGAAAAACACAGATCTAATAGAATCAAGCAGTTAGGTCGAATGGCTTTCCAGGCAATTTAAAAAACTTGATAATCGAGTTATAGTAGCATCCAATAAGAAAGGACGTATCAATGCTTTTATTTGAGTGGGATCCCAACAAAGCCGTAAGTAACTTAAATAAACATGGAATTACATTTGATGAAGCTACTACAGTATTTCAAGACACATTATCATTGACTATTGATGATCCCTTACATTCTGCGGATGAAGAAAGGCTCATTATTATTGGGATGTCACACAAAAATTGCATTTTAGTAGTGGTTCATACTGAGAGAGAAAATAAGGTTCGAGTGGTTAGCGCCAGAAAAGCAACCAACCATGAAAGGAGATATTATGAAAGTAATGTCTAATGATCCAGACATGTTAGAAGAATATGATTTTAGTAAAGGTGTGAGAGGGAAATATGCTAAGCGGTATGCTGAGGGATGCAATGTTGTTGTGATTGAATCTGACATCGCTAAGTATTTTCCGGATCATGAATCCGTAAATGAAGCTTTGCGGTTATTAGCATCTCTTATGAAAAAACAAGAAGAAAGAATGGCCGATCCCAACGCTTAACCTGACCGCGAGCAGCTCATCGGTTTCCTCGGAGGCTATTGGCGCGGCAGGTTAGCTTACCGTTATACCCTTGAAAGTTTTCTTCACCTTGCGGAGCCTTTAAAAAAAATGTACGATAAAATTGGAACATAAAAAGGAGAGGGTGTAATGCAAAAAACTTTACCATTAGATGAAATGACCACCACCGAAAAACTTGTTGTGACAAATTAAATTTGGGACGATCTTCTACGCAATCCAGACGAGATTCCATCCCCTGAATGGCATAGAGATGTTTTATCTGCCCGAGCCGAACGTATTAAAAAAGGTGACGCTCATTTTAAAGACTTCGAATCTGTGAAATCTGAATTAAGATCTAAGTTCAAATGAAAATACAGATCCTTGATGAAGCTCAAGCTGATTGCCGTGTATTATACTTCTGAAAGCAACATGATCAAAATCCATGCCGTTTTAGATTGTAGAAAAAATCCCAATAAAACAACAGAACAATTAAAGCAACGAAGGGTATAACCAGTCGCTCGAAAGGGACCGGGCGTATTGGTGGCTTTTCGAGAATATGTGGTTTTAGAAAATTAGAACTTTTATCTGAGGTTCCTGGTTCACAAAACCCCCTGTTTTTCTTACCTGTTGTAAGCATTGTGGCGGGGCTTGTGAGGTAATGCTGCTGGCTGTTAAAGAGGAGATTAATATGATAGAAATCATCAAGGCAGATAGTCGTCATTTTTCAGACTTTGGGTGGCTCAAGACTTACTGGTTATTTTCTTTTTCTGACTATTTTGATCCACATAACATTCAGTTCGGAGCTTTGCGGGTATTTAATGATGACATCGTTGAACCTGGAAAAGGCTTTCCAACCCATCCACACGAAGAAATGGAGATCATCACTATTGTTTTAGATGGTGAGATGACCCATGAGGACAGTATGGGTAACAAAACCGTTATAAAACCCGGTGATGTGCAGCGCATGTCGGCAGGAACAGGAATTACCCATTCTGAATTCAATCTGGCCCAGGAGCCGGTGCACTTTTATCAGATATGGATATTGCCTGACAAGTCTGGACTGAAACCAACATATGATCAGAAAAGATACGAAGCTGCCAAATGGAAAAATCGACTTTTACCTGTGGCATCCGGCCAAAATATACCAGATACAGTATCTTTTAATACTGACGCAACAATCTATCGGTGCTGGTTGGATGCAGGAAAGGAAGTGACCCATGGGGCAACCGCTGGGCGCAGGGTTTTTATTTATCTTTCCGTGGGGCTGATCTCAATAAACGATGAAACGTTGAATGCCAGGGACCAGGTACGCATTGACCTCGAAGAACACCTTGTTCTCAAAGCTGAGCACCCCTCTGATTTTATCCTGATTGACGTTCCTTCCTGCAAGGGATGGGGCTACAGCCAAGAGACTCTGAGGGGTAAAGAACAATAAAAGCCAGCAAAAAAAATGCAGGGGACGCAAAACGTTGCGCCCCTCATTTCAGCGTTGGCCTGAAGCTTGGAAGTCAATTTATGAAAATTCAACTCATCCGAAATGCCTGCATGATAATATATTGCAATGGGCACAGAATATTAGTCGACCCCTGTCTGAATCCAAAAGGGAGCCTGCCTCCATATACATTTTTTCGTAGGAGACCTCGATTTAATCCTCTAGTTGAATTGCCCCCTAATGCGGAAGTCTTTTTAAGTCAGGTAACCTGTGGACTCATTACACATTTTCGTTATGGTCATTTTGATCATCTTGATCGATCAGGCTTACGCCTACTGGAACAGAAACAGGTGCCTGTATATTGCAGCTCAATTGATGCGCCATATCTGAAACGCCACAGAATCAAGACAAATCCCCTTGCAATGAAGAGGATAAATCCATTTGTTTTAGGAGATATCACCCCTTTTCCTACTGCCCATGGACGCGGTTTAGCCGGTATGCTCATGGGGTCCGGAGCAGGATATTTTATTGAACTGCCTGGGGAAAAATCTATTTACATCAGCGGTGATACGGTTATGACAGAGACAGTCAGGCAGGTATTGAATGGTCTTCAACCGGATATTTCCATATTGAATGCGGGAACGGCACTCCTTGATTTTGGCAGACCCATTCTTATGCCCCTTGAAGAGCAGCTGGATTTTATAAGAACCGCACCTGGCAAGGTTATTGCTGTGCATATGGATGCATTCAATCATTGTTTAACTACACGGGATATGCTTAGAAATGCTGTTTCAAAAGAAGGATTGGCCGATAAAGTGATGATTCCGACAGATGGAGAATTAATGGATTTCTAATATTCATTGCCGTTTTCTGACCGTAAATTTGATTTTGATCCATTTAAAGCAGTAAAGGGCGGGTTACCAATTAAAAAAGAAGCAAAGGGATTTGTAAGGAAAAATGCTTCAATAAAATTATTCAAGGAAGCCAGATACAATTGCTTGAACTAATATGACTAAGAATATTATATCCCAAGAACGTACACAGACCCGGGGGGAGGAAATAGCGAACAGCATCAGCCACGGTGTCGGTTTCCTGGCAGCAGTAGCTGCCTCCCCCGTTCTGATATTTTCAGCAGTTCAGCATGGCAGCTCCGCAGGAATTGTGGGTGCGAGTGTCTTTGCGTTTACTATGGTGCTTCTTTACATCACGTCATCACTTTACCACGCGCTGGCTAGAAGCAGGGCCAAACGGGTATTTCAAATCCTTGACCACGGCGCCATCTACCTGCTTATTGCGGGAACGTATACGCCCTTCACACTTGGAGTGCTTCGAGGTGTCTGGGGGTGGGTGCTGTTTGGAATTGTCTGGGGTATAGCCGTTGTGGGGGTCATCCTTAAGTCTATCGGCGGGATGAAGTACCAGAAACTCTCAACTGTTTTGTATCTGGCTATGGGCTGGAGCATTATTATTGCAGTCAAGCCATTGTATATCAATATGCCCCCGTGGGGCTTTTTCTGGCTTCTGGCAGGAGGGTTGGTCTATACTGCGGGGGTGGTGTTCTATGCAGCCGATCGAATTCGGTATGCCCATTTCATCTGGCACCTCTTCGTTATCGCAGGGACCGCATGTCACTTCATCGCCGTGTTGAAATACGCAGTCTAACAGATAAGAAGGGAAGAATTTTAAAAAACTTATCCAGGGTTGTCAATTAAGCACTTACGCATTAAAGAAATAGCATCCCGCAGTTTTACCCTGTCTTAAAAATCCATTCAATACCCGGTCTATCCTGTTTTGGGACGAGATGAAGAGGATGAGTTATACGACTTTGGGCGTTACAGTGTTTGAATCTTATTATCCGGTTGTTCCCCATTGACAAAAAAAAGCTCCTATCCTAAAAGATGTTTTAAGGCTGGTGCATGCTGTGCTTACAATATCACGGAGGAGTTCTATGACTGCGAACGAAATGGTGCAAATTATCGGTAAACGTCTGGGGCTTCCAGAGTTAAGCCTTAATAAACATGGATTGTGCAAAATCAGGCTGAACGACAGCATTATCATCGATTTTGAAGAGGATGATACCAAGGATTGGCTGCATGTTTACGCTGGGCTGACGGATGATGACGCAAACCTGTCGCGCAGCACTTTCCTTAAACTTCTCCAGGCCCATTACCTGTTCAACGATACCGGGCATACCTCCTTCGGGCTTGATGCCGACGGCCGTCTGTGCATCTTCATGCGTGCTCCGGTTCCGGGCATTGCGGAAGAGCTCTGGGTGGAAATGTTTGAAGTCTTTTTTTCCTCATACATCGAATGGAAAGAAAAATTGTCCGGCTGGGCTGCCGAAGAGCCTCTATCCCACGACGAACTGCCAGGTCTGCCTTCGGGTAATTTCATCAGAGTTTGACAGGGGGTTGCGTAAACATTACCGACACAGATCCTAGGGAGGAAATATGAGCATCAGCCTTAATACTGCGCAGCGCCTGATCAATGGGCGAGAGAATTTCAAGATGAACGAACTCGGCGACGAGCTATCCATTACCATCGGGCAGAACAACAAAATTGATATTACTAAGGCCGAAATTATGGAACCGCCGAACCGCCCCAAGCACAAAGCCCTTAGGGCAAACACAGGGTTTGAGGGCCTGTTCAAAGCCACAATCGATAAGGTCGATTCGTGGCGTACAACCGGGAAGCTCAACCGGGCCCAGGACGCCATTGAGATGAACCTGGGCCGGGTGGCCGGGAAGTTTGTCAATCTCCATACGCTTGCCGGCAAGACCGATCTCGATTTTTCAAAAGAAATTGCGGAGGAAAAGGGTAGTCTAACCAATGGGATTGCAAAGGAGCTGAGTGCATTTAAAACTGAAATAGAAAGTCTGGTCCGTTCCTACGGGCTGAACAGTAAAAAAATGGAGACACAGTTCCTCCAGCGGCTGATAAACAACTTGAAAAAGGACAACCCCGCTGCCCTGAACAGGCTGAAAGCGGCCGTTGAAGTGATGGCCTCAGTGCCTGGCAAGGCTAACTCCGTGATGCGCGATCACGAAGCATTGGTTAAGCAACTCGATGCGATGCTGGAAGCGAACATGGATGGCGTTGTGTTACCACCCCTGGATGTACGAACTATTCCGCAAAAGTTGCTCGATGGGTTCAAGGATCTTTTCAGCACGGAAGAACAGCGTGTCAAGAAGGACCTGAATAAAAAGTTGGACGGCCTGGAGGAATTGTGCAATGTCTGCGGACCCGAGATGGATGAAATCAACTTCAAACTCAAAGAGTTGCGAAATAACATTACCTTTGATAACACAAAGACCATAGGGGACTTTGCAGTCCTACAAGAGAAACTGGGCTCCATTATCGGAGAGACTATCCGGCGGGGACAGGAAATTGCCCAAGATGCGATCAAGATGGATTTGCCAAAATTGCCAGGAGAATTGACAGGGGACAAGTACCGGCCCCAGCTGGTTTCGGCTGAAATTGCAAACCGCGATTTATCCAAACTGTTTATCTATAAAAACACGACATTGGCACAGACGAAGAGCCTGCGAAGTCAGCTTGATGAAAAGGTGGATGATGTCATCACCGAAGCTATCAACGATCGGAATCAAAGCAAGAAACTACCCAAGGGAGCAAGAGCCGTGGTGCAGATCGCGGTCAACTCAACCAAGGACATGACCGGTAAGTTCGTTAAAGCGCAGCAGGAATTAAAGAACATTGAGATGGAGTTTTGTGCCATTGTGCTGGCCAAACAGTTGGCAGTCAAGGGCGATACGCCGCCTGGGGGCGTGGATGCCAAGGCGTGGAGCGATGCCTGTTCCGTGATGACCGAACACCTGCTGAAAGCCCCGGGTTCATTGATATCAGCAAAGGATGTGTCTGCGCTGAATCTCGTCAAGGCGAATGCGGCTCAGTTCACAGAAGGCCTGGAAGGTGACGCAGTGAAGCGCCTTGGAAAGCTGTTCACCCGGCTTGACGTCAACACTGCATTTACGGTTCTATTGCCCAAACCAACTCCGGAACAGATTGAACAGTTCAAACAGACCGGTGAAAAATTCATGCAGGAAAATGCCGAACAGTTCGGCAAGCACCTGGAGGAGTGGCGGAAGTCGGTACCCGACACCGGCATCACCGAGTTGAACAACCGCTTGGACAAGGTTCGTGCTGCGCCGCTCACGCTGGATCCTGCCAAACTGAGCAGAAAGTCACTGGGAAACACACTTTCCGACCTGCAAACGCAGATTGAAACTATCAAGTCTGCGTATTCCTACGAGATTGCTTCGCATCTCAGCGGCATCGACGACAAACAGGTCAGGCTCGACCGGCGGACGGAGCTGCTTGCTGCCCTGAAGACCGAACTGCAAGGGCTGATGCCCCTGGAAGCCGACCTCCAGAGCATGATCAACATGCGCGTCATGGGCGGTCTTGCCTCCGAAGGACTTGCCGAGTTGCGCCAGTCCTGTCCAGAAAACGAAGATCGGGCAGCATGGGAAAGCGACTGCAACACCATTGTCGACTTTATCATGGAAAACCCCAAAGATGTCCCCGACGAAAAGACCGTGGCCGTGTTCGAAGATCTGCTGGGTAAATTCAACCAATCTCCAAGCACTAAGATTAAGGATGAGGAGAAAGTTAAACTGCACAATAACCTGTACAATAACCTGAAGGAGGATTTAAACTCTTGGAAAGAGTATGGATTAATAATGGGCATGGGAAGTGACAGCCTGAACTCCATGGAACATATGGACGATGTGCTTCAAGGTGTGTCAAAGATGACCATTGCCCGTATTCGTATTTCCGATATGGTCAATCTGATGGGGGACTCCTTCATTGCCTTGACCAAAGCCGGATTGCCTAACTCCCACGCCGACGAGCTGCGGTCCAATCTTTCCGAATATACGCACAAGTTGATGCTCTTGGCCGACGGCATCTCCCGCACCGACCAAACAATAACGGAGCAGCTGTCCCAGATGCGTGAGGAAGCGCAGGAATCGCTGAGCAAGACGATGTACTCTTTCTTCCCGGCTATGGAGTTTTTGGCTGGGAAGGAAGCGGATTATCTGGATAAGCCTGCCAAGTTTACCGTGGATCAGACCCGGCAGGTGACGGACCTGCGCAAGACCCTGTTCCATGCCTATACGGCGGTGTTTGACATTGCCCGTAATGTCGGAACCTTGGGCCTTGACGATGTGCAGGATGTTTCGTATCTGCTTAAAGGCCTCTCCCTGGAAGATGAGGCCCTTGAAAGCCGTGAAAATGATGCCCTTGGTGAAATTGTCAAAACATCCAAATACGCCGGCATGTCCCATAAGGTGGATCCTGAAAATCCCTCTTCCCAGACCGAGGTGACTGCCTCCATGATGGAGCAAAGCAAAGCTGGGATGAACGTTTTGCTTTATATGAATAACGAGAAGCAGACCACCAAACTGTTCACCCAGATGCGGGGTTTGGCGACCGCTTTGGTCGAGGCTAAAACCCTGGGGCTTGATCCCGCCGTGGCCCGCTCCATTGAACGGCTGTTCAGCGAGCATGTTTTAATCCCTGACAAAGGCTTGAAACTGGATGATCTTATCCCTGATAAACAGAAACATGAGAATTTTATTGCCCAGTTCGATGGGCTGCATCAGGCGATAATGCAGACCGGTTCGACCATCCAGTCCTTCAAACTGAACGTTAAATCGACCCAGACGAGCATCAATATGAAGGCGGAAAATTACCTTAAAGGGTGTGTGATGCCGAAGTCGTTGCGGACGAACCTGAGGGTTCGTGCTTCCCATGATATTGACGGAAAAATGTCCCGTATTCTTATCGGAAGGTCCTCGAAGGAGGAACCCAGATGGTATGACGTGAGCCTGTCCAAGGACACGTTGACCTTTACCCCCGTCGACGACAAGAGTGGTAAAGGGGTGCTCGCCGCCCCTGCCTCCAACGGAGGTGTCCGCTTCCCTAATGTATAGTCGAAAAATTCCCGTAGGGCCTGCTAAATTTTGCAGGTTTATCCTGGATAGATAATAAAGGATTTTATCAATTGTCCGTTATTGCCCAAGGTGCGATTGACCATAGACTCTGCAATTTGCCGGCTACCGGATTTGGCCTTGTTTTCGGGGTGTTTCTTGCCCACTCAACCTCGCTGTTCATACCGGGAATGCCCATAATGCATTGTTGTCAAAGGGGTTAAATTATGGTATATGGAGGGAGTTTATGCCTGCCCCAGGCAAAGGAGAAAGATGAAGATACGAAAACCGACCACTGAAAACTACGGTAAGGTATCGGGCCTGCTCGGTTCCGCCTTTCCCAAAAGCCGATTTGAAAAAAGAGTGGTGGAAAATTTCCATGCAAATAAGACCCCTATCCATGAGTGGGTCTGCATCCATGTGAACAAGTTCATTGGATATATTGCCTTTTCAAACGCCTACCACGGCAAAGAGATCTGCGGTCTGCACCTTGCCCCCCTTGCCGTGGCTCCCGAATTTCAACGCCAGGGAATCGGAAGCGAACTTATCAGGTTTGTCCTGCGCCAGGAGCCGATCAAAACCAGCACCATCTTTGTCCTTGGCAATCCCGAATTTTACCAGGGATTCGGGTTCAGGCAGTGCGCCATGCCCCTATGCCCCTTTGACAAGGACAACCGTCACTTCCTGGCCCTTGGCAACACAGCCGCGGCATCGTTTACTGTGGGATATGAACCCGAGTTCAGCAACAGCTGAGACGTTTCCACCCGCCAAGATAGTCTCATTACGCCTGCTTTGGTTATCCTGACCGGAACCGCAAAACGTTGGAGGTCGCTTTGACTCTTCTTAAGGAGAAATAAGTTTATGTCACTCCAGGTAAAGCAGTTTTTCTACAGCCGGGACAACCTTGGCTACCTTGTCCATGGTGAACACCATGCCGTTGCCATTGATCCGGGCGCTCCGGGTCCCATGATTTCCTTTGCCAGGGAAAAAAACCTTACCATTGACCTGGTGACCAACACCCATACCCACCATGACCATGTGTCTGGCAACGCCAAGATGCTGGAAAATACCCGGGCAAGATTTTTACCCTGTAACGATTTAATGGGACGGGCGTCGATTGAAATTGATGGCGAACCGCTCCTTGTGTTCCACACTCCCGGCCACACGGCAGACAGCTTCACATTTAAGGCTGGGGACAGTCTGATAACAGGAGACACCCTTTTTAACGGGACCGTTGGAAATTGTTTTTCAGGAGATCTGGAGGGGTTTTTTACCTCTATCAAGCTTTTAACGGACTTTCCGGGTGAGACTCTTGTGTATGCGGGCCATGATTATGTCCGGGACTCCATGACCTTTGCAAGGAGCCTTGATCCAGAAAATCCCCATATTGACCTTTTTCTTGAATCCTATGATCCGGCTAAGGTCGTTTCAACCCTGAAAGATGAAATGCGGGTCAATCCCTATTTAAGGTTTAACACCCCGGCCCTTATTTCACTTATGGAAAAGAATGATCTTCCAGTTGGGAGCGAGTACGAGAGATGGTGCTCGATCATGAAATTCTGACGGGTGGTGTCCATGTAGGGGCTCCCTTGCGGGTGCCCTTGCGAATGCCCTTGCGAATAACCCGCCCTCGTTATCCCGAACAAGAGGCCAGATAAACTTGATAATTGAGTTAAAATGAAAATGCCATTTAGCCGGATCTTCAGGCTTTCGGGTAAAAAGCGCAAGATGTCAGATGCCAGGCAGGTGTCGGAGTCAGACCTCAAAGGTTCTGGAAAAAGGCCTGCTCAAGCTCATTGACCCTTTGTTTTCGTTCCAGATCAAAGAATTTTCCAAGGAATGGATCGTCAACAAATGGCGGTGGAATGCGGGCGATTTTATGCCCGAGTATGGACAGCACCTCCATTGATTTGTCACAGCAGGGATATCCCTTGTCGTCCAGCTGTATCTCCGGACCTGGTTTGATTTTGATGATGTTGTTGATATCAACGAGCTTTAAACGTCCCCGGTGGGAGAGCATTAGATTTCCATCACCTGCAAGGTCGGGGATCAGCCCCGTCTGCTTGACCATGGCGGTGATCGCCCCTACAAATCCCTTGATGTCGGATACGGCCTGTCTGGTAAACTCTTGTGTGGTTGTTTCAGAGTTTGAAATGTGAAAATGTTCCAGGGAGCGTTGGTCGGAAAGGTGCCAGGGGTCGAGGATTGTTCCCTCAATATACTCCTGGAGTCCGCACAACAGGATATGATTCTGCTCTTTTTCACGGTATTCGACAATAAACTCTTCGCTCTGGGCTACAAAATCGGATCCAAGGGAGGTTAGAAGTATTCTGTATCTTTTGATCTCTTCCAGAGCAGTGGCACAAGAGCTGAATCTGTTTTTGAGAATCCTCACCATCTTTATGGGCCTTGCCCTTGGAAATGTACGAATTCCGTTGACCAGGATGCCATGGAGCTCTTTTTCAAGATCCTGGGCGGGGATCAATTCGAGCAATTGGGAGCGAAGTCCTGCCCTGAAATGCCGCCTCAGAAGATAATGTCCGGGGATTCTTAGAAAATTTATCATAGGTAAGTAAATATTCGGGTTAGTAATTTATGAGTCAAATTTTTAACAGTTTTCTAAATTTTTTATCTAAAGGGTACACCCAGATATCTTTAAATGGAACACTAATTTTTCCTGCAGGACCAAGTTTTCC